>ERZ791911.27-NODE-27-length-148174-cov-7.683565_pt1 | contig 148174 bp, 118 predicted proteins | sample MGYA00510142_ERZ791911 | MGnify/ENA primary metagenome ERZ791911 (study PRJEB30046, sample SAMN00792056) | human gut metagenome | study: EMG produced TPA metagenomics assembly of the A metagenome-wide association study of gut microbiota in type 2... | reverse complement strand
CTTGATAAGAAAACTATATACAAATTATATTAAATACCCAAAATCTAGTAAGAAGAATGCCTAGATTTTGGGTAAATTTTTTTAACTATAATAATAGAATGAACAACTTTAAAACAAAAAAATTAGCAAGCTCTCAAAAGCTTGCTATATTTGGTTGCGGGGGATAGACTCGAACTACCGACCTTTGGGTTATGAGCCCAACGAGCTGCCAACTGCTCCACCCCGCGATGTCTGAACTTTTTTTATTATACAACTTATATAGATACTTGTCAATAAAATTTTTTATTTTTTCCATATTATATTGTATGATTTTTATTCTAAATATATTCCAAAAAAATAAAAAAATGAAAAATAAGAATAACCCTAGGGAAATCAATATGATAAGAATATTGCTACAATTCACATAATATAGGAATGAGCCGCAAAAATGTTGAAAAATAAGCCTTTATTCGACATTATATGAAAAATATGCATATATCAAAAAAACACAGCAAATAAAAAATGTAATAAAAATTTAATAAAAGTGCTTATAACCCCTTCCGCAAGCGAATTTTAGTTACATTAATAGTAAGAAAAAAATACCCATTGCAAAACCTAAATTAAAAATGTAATAATAAATATAAATAATTCAGGAAAAATAGGGGGAACAAAATGCAAGTAAGATTATCTAAGTTTATAGCCGTAATGTTAGTTGTAATTATTTTAGGTTCAATTTCATTGCCGGTGGTAAGCTATTCTGCGGAATTATTTTTAAGTGAAAATGAATTGGAAAGCCAAAACACTACATCAAAAGATGGAAGTGTCAATTTTGATGTGCAATATGAAAATGGCAAGCATGGCGCAATAATAGACCAGAATAAAAACGATGAAAAAATAAATATTGCACTATCTTTGAAAAAAGATGGGTATATAAAAGACACAACAATAGACTTATCGAATACAAATTTTGAAATATCTCAAGTAAAGAAATCTGATAAAGTGCAAAACTTTGACGCAGAAAATAAAAAGATAACCTTTGGTCAAATGACCAGCAAAGATAAAATTGCTGAACAAATAATAATTACCCCAATAAATAAAGAAGAAGTAAGCGAAGATAATTTTAACAAGGATAATCACATAAAACTTACATGTACATTCGTTAATACAAACTTGAAAGAAACTAAAGTAGAACAAGAAATAGTTATTCATACAGAGTGGATGGCAAAAAATATAGAAGCAAATTTAAATTATGAAGTAACAAAATATATTCCATATGCAACAGAAAATGAAAGCAATTTAATTGTTCAGGGAAAAATAACATCAAATGTAAAAGATGATATATTGCCTGTAAAAAATACAAAAATTAATATTAATACTCCACAAATTGCAGGAGAATACCCAGAAAAAGTTACGGTAATAAATTCTACAGAAGAAACAACAGAAGAAATTAATAAAAATGGTGTTACTTATGATGAAAATACTGGTAAATTAACAATAGAGGACAAGAATGAGGTAGAGAATGGTAAGATAAAATGGCAAAAGAATAAACCACAAGAATATATAGTTACATATATTTATTCAGCCAAAGTTTATGAAAACATAAAAGATCAATCGATAAAGTTAAATTATCAACTAGATTCTGAACTTGCATTATATAGCAATAAAGATATTACAGTAAAAGCCAAGGCAACAGTTGAAAAAGAACAAAAAGAAAAACTAGGAGAAATTGCAGAAGTTATAATTGAAAATCCAACAAATGAGGACATATATAAAGGTTACATGTATAACAACAAAGTTACTGCTGAGGAGAATAAAAGAGAAACAGAAATTGCAAATAGATATACATTAAATATTGCATATTCAAATTTAATAGATTCTTTTACAATTTCGCAAAACGATGATAAGTTTACAACAAGTAAAGAACAAGAATATAAAGCAAATACGTATAACAAAGAATTAAAAATATCAAAACAAGAATTTGATAATGTATTGGGAGTAGATGGTAAGATTGAAATTCAATCTAAAGATGGAACACTTTTAAGTACAATTGATAAAGATACAAAAGCAGAACAAGACGAAATTAAAATTGACTTGGCATCATTTAAAACTGAAAACATTGTATTGGAAACATCAAAACCACAAACTGAAGGAAGCTTAAATTTTGAAATTACAAAAGCGATCGCAAAAGACAATGATTATAGCATAGAAGAAATTAAAGAATTTACAAACTTAAAATCTTCATTAAATGTTGTTGCTAAGAATTCGGATATAAATATAGTAAATCAAAGCATAGATAATATAACACAGTTAAAAGAGCCTACACAAAAGGTAAACATAACAACAAATAATGATAGATTATCAACTGTTGAGAAAAATGATAATATCGAATTAAAAATAACTTTGGAAAATGATGGGGCAGATGATTTAATGTATACTAACCCAAAAATAAAAGTTAATTTGCCACAAGGTATAGAAGAAATAAATATAAAAAGTGCAAGAATATTTTTTGACGAAGAATTAAAATTAGAAAATATTAGTGTACATACAAATGAAGATGGAACAAAAGTTATTGAGACTGCATTACATGGAAGTCAAACAAGATATAATAATCCATCAGCACAGGGAGCCACAGTTGTAATAACAACAGATATAACATTAAACAAATTGACACCAACTACAAACGCACAAATAGATGTTTTTACTGAAAATGACGATGAAAATAAAACAGAGGCGAGCAATAATACAAATTTAAAACTTATAGCCCCAACAGGACTAGTTACAACAAATGGTATGAAAGGCTACAATGGAGATGAAAAGCTAGAAGTTATAAATGGAGAACCAAAAGAGGCATTAATATCAGCTAAATCTAGTGAAAAAGAATTAACATTTGAAATGAATGTTATAAATAATTATGAAAACTCTTTAGAAGAAGTGGTTGTATTAGGAAGAACGATGTTTAAAGACAATAAGGATATTGCAACTATGCTAAATATGGGTACAACAATAGATATTCCGTTATCATCAAAAATCACAATAACTGGTATTCCTGAAGAAAATGTTCAAATATATTATTCTACAAATGGTGATGCTACAACAGATTTAACAAATGCTAATAATTTATGGGAGAAAGAAATAACAGACTATGCTACTATAAAATCATATATGATTGTATTAAAGGATTACTCAATGGAAATGGGTGATACATTTAAATTTACTTATACTGCAACAGTACCGGCAAATTTAGATTACAATAATACAGCATATGAAACATATGGAGTATATTTTAAAAACAATAAAGAAACTGTGATAATTGATGATAAGGCTTTTGCTACTAAAATAGGCATAAATACAGGCAAAATGGCTACATTGGAAGCTAAAATAATACCAAAATTAGATGATGGAAAAGAAATAAAAGCAGGGGAAAGTCTAGATTATACTATATCTATAAAAAATTTTGGAACGATAGATGCTGAAGATGCAACTATAAATATAAATATTCCAGAAAACGTAGAATTTATTCCTCAAGAAGGAGATTCATATAGAATAAAAACAATAATGCCTCGTCAAAAGTTTGAAATACTTGAAGAGCCAGAACTTAAAGAAGAAGATATAGATAATAATCCAGATTTAACAGAAGAGCAAAAACAAGAACAAAAAGAAAATTTGAGACAATATAGAGAAGCTATGGAAGAACAAAAGAAACAAATAGAAGAGTATGAAAAAATGATAAAAGAGATGGAAGCAGAGGGGATCGAATTTGATGAAAACATTACAGAAACAAAAAATGTTTTGATAATTGATATTGGGAAGATTAAGGCAAATTCAGAATTTGCAAAAAAGATAACTTTTTCAACACTTAGTTCAGAACTGATAATAAATGATGGAAAAGTAGAGATTGAGGCAACAATTAAGTTTAACAAAAATGAAAGTGTAAAATCAAATAAAGTAACAAATTACATAAAAAGAGTACACTTTACAACATTTGTAGATTGCTTAAATGATGAAGATATATATGAAGTGGGAAAAACTTTTCAATACATTGTAGCAATATCTTTGAATGATTATTACAAAACAGTAAAAAATGGTAAATTGGAATTAACAATTCCAGATGAATTAGAAATAAATGATATTACTGATAAAAGTGGTAATAAATTATCAAAAGAAAATATAAGTCAAAAGAATAATATAGTAAGTATTAATTTGGGTGATATAAATTCAAATGAGCCTATACAATTAAATATTAAATTTTTGATAAAAAATTTTGACGGAGAAAAATATAAAAAAGAAATAACAGTAAGTGGAAATGTAATGGCTGCTGATGTTGAAAAAGAAAAAATTTCAGATATATCGATTGAAATTAATAAACCAGGAATAAAGATTACACAAAGTTGCAATATACCAGAAAAAGCAGAAATAACAGCTGCTGAAAACTTTAAATATATATTTACAATAGTTAATCAATCAGCAATAACACTAGAATCAAATATGTTTTCTGATAAATTACCAGAAGAAGTACAATTTAAAAGATTGGAAATTATATATTCAGATGGTACAACTGATTCAGATGTACAAGTAAACGATAATGGTACAATACAGAAGTCATTTACGCTAAAAGGAGAAGAACAAGTAATAATTAATATTGAAGTTGTTGCAAAATCATTAAGCAAAGATACAGTAATAAGCAATAAAGCGACTATAGAACAAGAAAAAATTGGAAAATTAGAAACTAATATTATAACACATTTAATAAAAATGTTTGATAAGAATAACATAAAACCAAACCCTGGAGAAGACGATACAAAAACAACAAAGAAAATAATTGGAACTGTGTGGATAGATTCTAATAAAAACGGAATAAAGGATGATTATGAGCCAAAGGTTCAGAATGTACCAGTATTATTGTTAGATGAAAATGGAAATATTGTAACAAATTCAAAAAACGAAGTCTGTGTTGTATGGAGTGGAAACGATGGTACTTATATTTTTAGTGATATATATAAAGGAAACTATACAATAGTATTTTTATATGAATCTTCAAAATACAGTGCAACAATATATAGAAAAGATGGAATTGACGAATCTAAGAACTCGGATGCAATAGATAAGACTGTTGTATATGAAGGAAAATCTAGAATTGCGGGTGTTACAGAAAATATATTAGTAAAAGAAGAAAATATATATAATATAGATTTTGGTTTAATAGAAAAAGCAAAATTTGATTTAAAATTGGATAAAATAGTTAAGAAAATTACGACAAATAATGGCAAAAGAGTGGAAGAACATCAATATGAAAATAATTTTGCAAAAATTGATTTTGAATCTAAATATGTGAATCAATCATCTATGATAATAGAATACGAAATAAAAGTAACAAATGAAGGAGCAATAGAGGGATATGCAAAGAAAATAGTTGACTATATACCTAAAGAGTTTAAGTTCAGTTCAGAGCTAAATAAAGATTGGTATGAAGGCGGAGATGGTGCAATATACAATGTAAGCCTTGCAAACGAAATAATAAAACCAGGAGAAACAAAAAAACTGACTGTGGTATTAACTAAAAATATTAATAGCGAAGGTTTTGGAATGTTTAGCAATACTGCAGAAATATATGAAGCTTCTAATAATTATGGAATGACTGACATTGATTCAACACCAGGGAATAGAGTGCTAGAAGAAGATGATTATTCTAATGCTAATGTGTTGGTGGGAATAAAAACTGGTGAAGTAGCAATATATACAACTTTAACTATATGTATAATAGCTATAATTGGAACTGGTGTATATGTAATAAGAAAAAAAGTTTTAAGATAGAGAAAGGGGAAAGAATAAGTGATAAGTAAATATTTAAAAAAATTGAATAAAATGCTTATAATAACAGGCTTTATTTGGATAATTAGTTTATTCTTTGCCCACAATACAGTATTAGCTTATGGAACTTGGCAAGGAGACGAAACAAGTGGTATGCCACAAAAAGGGCAATACTCACCAAAAGGAGGATTGTTACCACAAATATTAAAGGAAAAAACATTTTCTGGTGATGCAGACACAGAGTTCCCGTATACGCCATGGAGCACAGACGTAAGTGCTGGTACTGTATACTGTGCAGACTCTGGTTCTGCAATTAGATATGGTAAATATGATCCCGCATTGCATTATGCAAATGAAGGTGTAGGGGCAATATTTGGTATTGATTATACAAATTATAGTTCATATAAATTGCTCATGACAAAGTTATGTGATGAAATTGGTAGAGAAATATTTGATAATATGAATAAATTCTTAGAAGGATTAATGACCAAAGATTGGAAATACATAGCTACAATACCAACAAGCATTGGTTATAAACAAATACAAGGGCCAACATATTATAATGACATTTATGACATTGATACGAGCAAGCCTATCGTTGTAACCAAAGCTAATGCTGAATACGGAGATGGTGAAACAAGTTATAACTATACAAGAGCTGAAATGTCTGCATTAAAAATAGCAACAAAAATATTTAAAGGACTGTCAAATTGGGATAAGACATATACCACAGATGATAAATCCACAAACATGAAGGCATGGGAAGTTAGTTTATGGCTTGGTGACAAAATAGACGGACCAAAAGCAGTAATAATGGAAACTGAAGACAGGGCAGAGGATGGATACAAGCAAAAGGGGAATACAAAAACTGCCAATAACTTTACTAACAGTAAAAGTGCAAATGTTGCATATATTCTTACTGCTATGGAGAATGCTTATAGTGGAGCAACAAATTCAATAAGAGAAAGATACAATTTAGCAGATATTCAAACTGCATATTGGGAGGCTGTTGATTTCGATGGAATAAGCAAGGCTCATGAAACACAAAATGGTCTAACTTTATTTGAAAGAGCTAAAAGTTATCAAACATTTGTAAACAAGGATCTTACAAATTTTCAAGCTAAAATAGATATGTCGCAAACGCAGATAATTACAAATAGAAATACGAATAATTATATAGTTGGACCAATAACAATAAATTATCCGTATTACGAAGATATATCATATTTAAAATCAATATATTTAAAGATAAACGAAGATAAAGGAGCATCATCAAAAACATTAATATATGATGAAAATAATGATGACTTTGAAATAGAATTTATAGGGCAAAAGGTATCTGGCTCAAATGGATTAAAAAAGGAATATCCTGCATCTGGAAGCCAATTTTATATAAAATTTTCTGCTTCTGAGACAGCATATCCGACAAAAGTTGGATTGTATGCAGATGTAGAACACATTAAAAGTTCGAAAATTGAGTATAACGAGCTTGACACAAAAGCTAATGTATATCAATATATTGGATTTGTTGCAAGTAGTAGAGATTATAATGCAGACCATAGAAAAAAACGTCTAAGACTGGCATATGGAACTGCACATGCTACAATTACATATTCATACAAGGTGCGTGTGCCCAAAAAAATCATATATGTTTTTGGAATTCCAGTTGTAGTATCTTGGAAATGGGTAACTAGCTATGGATGGAAAAATTTCACTATAGATTCAAACCACTATAGAGATAGAACATATGATATTGCACAACCATTTGTAATGATGACAAGAGAACCTGTAGATGAGATAAAATCTCAGAAATTGACAGTCACTTTGGAAGGAAAACGTGAGTATGATGTATATCATATAGAACAACATAAAGATAATATAACTCCTCCAAAAAATCCTGGTATAAATACAGATACATCAGTAATTGATTTAACTATGAAGATTTCAGGTAAAGTATGGGTAGATGGAAGTGTAGGAAAAGAAAACCAATATGATGGTAAAAATGGTGAAGGGGATACTCCGATGTCAAATGTAAAAGTTTCGTTATACGAGGTATCAAAAAAGCCAACCACAAGCACAAAACCAAAGCCAACATTACCAACACCAACAAATCCAGATGAACCTCAAACACCAACAATAACTGCTCCAAGATTTCTAGTATATAATAGAAATACTGGAGAAGCTCTTTTAGAAAGAGGAAGCACAACACAATGTTCAGTTGCATCTATTACTAAAATAGTAACAGCATTAGTTGTCGCAGAACGAATGAACCTAGACGATGTAGTAACAGTTAATAGAACTGCTGCAGGTGAAAATCTAAGAAAAAGTACTTGGAGTCCAAAATTACAAATAGTAGGACTTGAGGCTGGAGACAAAGTTACAGTAAGAGACTTGTTAAGAGCAGTACTTGTATATTCAGGTTGTGATGCGGCGCAAGCGCTTGCAGACTATATGCCTGGAGGTAGCCAAGCTTTCGTAAATTTAATGAATGAAAAAGTACGTTCATTAGGCGCAACTTCTAGTCACTTCGTTACTCCATTTGGTGTAAAAGCAGAAGATAAATCTTCTGCTAAGGACTTGGCTAAAATACTAGATGCTGCAATGGATAACCCAATATTTGCAGAGTACTTTAAAGAAGGAGAAAATCAATCAACATCTATAACAATTACAAGAAATGGTGCAAGTTTCCAAAGATCACTTTACAGTACAAACCCATTAAAGACAACACCAGGAATAGAAGGAACAAAAACAGGTCAAATTAGGGTTTCTGGCTACTGTGTAATTGCTTCATTTGTATATGAAAATGAAGAATATGCAATAGTTGTACTAGGTGGAACAACAAAAGAAAATAGAAATTCAGACGCAAGAAAACTTGCTCAATGGTTATTAGAAAAAATATTATATGAAAAGAGCAAAGAAGGAAAGACAGATTCTACTACCGGTTCTACTGAAAGCACAACAGGAGGAAGTACTGGTGGAACAAGTTCTTCAACGTTTACTGAAAAAGGAAGATTTGTAGCAGCAACAACAACAGATGAGAATGGATATTATGAATTTTATGGTTTGAATTCTATGTACAATTATTACGTAAAATTCACATATAATGGACAATATTATGAACCAACAAAATATAATGCTAACAGAGATGATGAAAATTGGGACAACAATTCTAAAGGAATGGATGTCGCGGATGAAAGAAATATATTTAATGCTAAGTTTAGAGATATTGGTTCGGCACCAGAGAACTTACTAGAACCGGCTGCCGAGATGCATACAAGAGCAGAATTAAAAGAACAAGGCTTAATAGATGATTTTGGCAACATAGTAGGAGAAGTAAGCGAAGATGGAACAAGAGAATCTACAGACACATATGTAAACGAGAGCATGATGGATTCATATACATGTAATGGAACAAAAAAGATGGATTTATATCCAAACATTGATGTATTCGTAAATGATGACAAAAAACATAGTTTACTAGAAACATCTCAAGTATTAGACCTAATAGAAAGTAAGGACGTAAAAACATTATATGCGGATCCAGATGTTATGAGACATGTAAATCAAGGTCTTGTTGAAAGAGAAATTGTAGATTTAGCATTAAGAAAAGATGTATACAAAGCAACACTAGAAATTAATGGAGAAGTGGAAGAATATACATATGACAAGAGAAACAGCGTAATTTATGAAGGTTGTTGGGATATAAAAGGCAGAAATAATGGATATTATAATCAAAACTATACAAGAGAAATTTATAGAGAAGACTATTCGTATAAAGTGGATGATTATAGTAATTTAGGAATTGCGTCGAATTTACTTGGATTATCACAAGATTCTGAATTAAAGGTATTTATAACATATAGGTTTACTATACGTAATAGTTCATATGGAATTGCGACTGCTGTAACAGAAGTTGTAGATTATTATGATCCTGATTTTACACCAGTTCCAGAACGCTCATATTTAGGAGATAAGGACGGAAAAAGTATAGGAAGCATAACATTAAATGAAAAGAGTAGATATTCAGAATCAACAATGAAGAAAATGGATGGATATAATACAATATATGTAACAGGTTCAAATATATATAGTAGTGCAAAAGATGATGTGGCAACAGCAGGCTGTTTCCCATTATCAGATCCAGATAAGAATAAAGACATATATTTCTATGTAACATTTGAAGTTAAGAAAGATGCAAATAGAAACATACTTCTAGATAATGATTCAGGTAAAGAAAATGTTGCAGAAATAAATGGTTATAAATCTTATTATGGAATAAAAGCAGTTGCTCCAAACTTTGGAAATACACAAGCTATGGCAGAGTTTGTAAGAGGAGATATTGCAGGTATTCCAGATACAGATTCAACACCAGGTAACTTACGTGAAATCGATACTTCTAAATTTGAAGATGATACAGATAAAGCTCCAAACATTAAAATTACGTTAAACCGTCAAAATGTTAGAACAATAAAAGGTACTGTTTGGGAAGACAAGAGAACAGAAGAAGTAAATAATGCAATGGTTGGAAATGGAAAACGCGATGATGGGGAAACCGGAATAAATGGAGTAAGAGTACAACTTGTAGAGCTAAAGGAAAAATCTAATGGAGATGGCGTAGATGGAACAAGGTATGAATATATCTGGAAAGAAGTAAAAACTGGAGATACTAGCCAGACTCTGTCGACGGTAATACCAAGAAGAGGAAATGTAACATTCTCAGACTTAACGTCACAAGGAATTGGAACTGGAGAGTATTTATTCCAAGGATTAATCCCAGGGGAATACATTGTGAGATTCATATATGGTTCAACAGACGAAACTGTGTTATCTGAAAAAGCTGTTGATTATAAAACAGGAGAAATTATATCAAACCCTGTAACACAAAAACTGGGATATAATGGAGAAACAACAATAAATCAAAAATCTTATAATGGTAATGATTACAAATCTACATCATATCAAGTAGAATCTGAATTGTTTAATGGTGTTGGAGCATATAGAAACAACACATCAGGCTCATATAAATATAATTTTGAAGAAGCTGATGGAAAGAATCAATCAGATGCAAAAGATATAATGAAAGATATGGATTATAGTAATCTTGCAAGCATAATAGAAAGTATAGGAAATTGGAGACTAAAAGTAGCTAAAAATCCACAAAACTTAAAAAGTATTGACCATACAAGAGAAATAGTAGAGAAATATTCTAATGGAGATGTAACAAATGAGCTAGCAGAGATTCTAGCATCATATGAGCATTTGCCATCAAGCGAAAGCAAGGCAAGAGAGAATTTAGATACATTTATTAAGAATACGTATATGGTAGCAGAAACTGGTATTATAGACATGAAATACGAATATAATAGGGAAGAATCTGGTACAAGCTCTACAGGAAAAGGAAATATAGGAAGTTCAAATGATGATGAACAAGGTGGACACTATGTACTTGAAAAATTAGACTTTGGATTAGTTGAAAGACCAAAAGCACAATTAAAAGTTACAAAGCAAGTAACAAATGTAAAAATGACTTTAGCTAATAACAGTGTGCTATTTGATGCAGTTGAAAAAGCAACAAACGTATTATGGATGGATCACACAGCTCACGGACAAGACACAAAAAATGTTTATAGTACAAACAAAAACTATAAAAATTATCTAATGTTGAATCCTATTGTAAGAAGTAAAGCAGCAAGCAAAGGAAAAGTACAGCTTACAATGGACCAAGAACTTATGCATGGTGCAACACTTCAAATAACATATGCAATAACAGTTGCAAATGTTGGCGAAGTAGACTATAAAGAAGACCAATTCTACTACACAGGGAAAGTAGGAGACACAAGTACAATAGTAAAGACAAATCCAAGAAAGTTAATTGACTACGTTGGAACACAAGTTCACGAATGGGATGATAGAGATGATAATACGGCAACTAGAAACAATTTACAATTCAGTAGTGAGTTGAATCGAGAGTGGCAAGTAATTGACAAAGATAATGTATTAGGTAGTTTGGTAAATAAAAAATATGAAAGTGGTGTAAAAAAATACACCAAAGACCACATAATTGTAACAGAAGCTATATCGAAAGACTTAATTCCATTAATTGCAGACAATTCGAAAGCAAAAGATAATATTGCAAAGGAATTCAAGGAGAACCCAATGAACGCATTAGAAACAGTAAATGCATCACAAAGTGTAAGCGGAGTTCAATTAATATTAACTCAGATGATTACACAAGATAACACAGATGATGATAAAACTTACAACAATATGGTAGAGCTTGTAACAACAAAGAATACAGTCGGAAGAAAGATGGCATATTCAATTGTTGGTAACCAAGACCCAACAATAGAACCATATGAAATAGACGCAGACGACTCACAAGATGTTGTAATATTACCACCATTTGGAAACACACCAATATTCTATGTATTAATAAGTGCAGTAGCATTCATATTAATAGCAGGTATTACTATAACAATAGTTGTATTAAAAAAGCATAAATAGAATAAATAAAATTCTAATTATTAAGATAAAAACTTGATAATTAGAATTTTTTTTGCCGAACAAGTGAAAAACTTAGGGAAATATATATAGTAGGAATAATAATAAATTAACATAAAAACGTACAAACTGCAAAAAGCTTGAAATAAGCGGGAAAAATTAATTACTTTTAGAAGTAAAAATAATTATAAAAAAATAAATGATTAAAAATGTAATAAAAATTTAATAAATGTGCTAGTAATGCCTTCCGCAAGCGGGTTTCAATTGCTTTTTTATCGTAATTTAAAGATCCATTGAAAAAACTGGGAAAAAATGCAATAATATAATATGAATAATAAGATTACATAACTTTAAAAAAGATTAAAAAAACATTGAAAAATAAGCAAAAATAGAGTATAATTAATTATAGTGAATTTTTTAAGGAGGAGCAAAGATGCAACAAAAATTAATTAAAGTAATTGCGATGCTATTAACTACAACAATATTGTATGCCAATTCAGCAGCAGTTGTAAGCTATGCGGCAGACAATTTTTTAAGTGCAAAAGCATTAGAAAATCAAGGAACATCAACTACAAATGAGAATGTAGAGTTTGATGTTTATTATGATGGAGGAAAACATACTGTTTCAGCAGATGTTAATGCAGAGGATACGAAATTAAATATTGCATTAAACGTAAAAAAGGCTGGATATATAAAAGATGCAGTAGTAGACTTCTCAGACACAAACTTTAAAATTGCAAAAACAGAAGAATCTGATAGCATTCAAGCAGTAGATGCAGAAAACAAAAAAATAAGCTTTAACCAAATAAACAATGGCGAGAATGTAACAGAAACAATAAACATAGCATTAGACAAAAAAGATGAAATAAGTGAAGATATGTTTGACAGAGATAATACAATAAAATTTACTGGAACATATGTAAATGCTAAAGGTGAAGAAGTTGCAGTTAAGAAAGATATAGTAGTTCACACAAGCTGGACAGCATCAACTGCAAAAGCTAAGTTGGATTATGAAATTACAAAATACATTCCATATTCAGCAAACAATGTAAGCAAGCTAATCACTCAAGGCAAAATTACATCATATGTTGAAAACAGTGTGTTGCCAATAAAGAATACAAACATAGAAGTCAATGCTCCAAAAATTAATAATAAATACCCAGAAACAGTTACAGTAGTTGCAAACTCTACAAATGCAACAAATGGAGATGCAAACGGAGATAACTTCTCTAAGAATAACTGGTCATATGATAGCACAACAGGAAAAATAACAATTACAGTAAATAATAATGCTGTAAATGGAAAAATCCAATGGGCTAAAAATACAGCAGATGAATTTATAGTAACATACATATATTCATCAGATGTATATGAGGCTGTAAAAGATTCAGTTACAAGAGTTACATATGATGCAAGCTCAAGTATGAACTTATATGTAAAAAGTGGAGTAAACAAAGTAAGTGCACATGTAGATGGATACGAAGATCAAACTAAAAAAATAGGAGATATAGTAGAATTTACATCTAATGCAACACAAAGCATAAGCAAAGGTTACATATATAATAACAAAAATGCTGCAGACGAAAATAAAAAGGAAACAGAATATGTGGCACAGTATACAGCCCATGTTTCATATGCAGATGTAATAGATGCAATAGTATTAAAACAAGATGTTGACCAATTTGTAACTGCAAATGGAAGCGAACAATCAACAACAGTTGGTGGAGTAAATTATGCTTACAACAAAACACTAGCAATATCAAAACAAGAATTTAACAAAGTGTTTGGGGAAAATGGTGAAATTACTATTCTAAATGAAGCAGGAACAACACTTGCAACAATAAACAAAGATACAGAAGTAAAAGACAATAAAATAGTAGTAAACTTAGTACCATTTAATACAAACAGTATAACAATAAAAACATCAAAACCACAAGCAGAAGGAAATGTTATATTCGAAATAACAAAAGCTTTAGCTAAAAATATTGAATACAGTACAAGCCAATTAAGAAGTTTTACACAAATAAAAACTCAAGTAACAGGAACAGCAAAAAATTCTGATATAGATATTGTTAGTACAGAAAGTACAAAAAATGTTGATTTAACAGAACCAACACAAAAAGCAAGCATAACAACAAGTAACAATAGATTATCTACAATAGTAAAAAATGAAAATGTAGAAATTAAAGTTACATTAGAAAATGACAGTGCAGATGACACTATGTATACAAACCCCAAAATTAAAATTACGTTTCCAGAAAATATAGAAACAATCAATGTGAAAGATTGTAAAGTATATTTCGATGATGAGCTTGAAATTGATGAAGATTCTATAATGTTTTATGAAAATGGTGACGGTACAAAAACACTAGAATTAAAATTAAAAGGAACACAAACAAAATATAATAATGTTGCTGCCAAGGGTGCAACAGTTGTATTAACAACAGACATTACATTAAATACATTAACACCAACAACAAATACACAAATAACAGCAGAAATAACAAATGGAGATTCAACAGTTACAAATGTAGCAACAGACGTTAAATATATTGCTCCATCAGGAGTTGTAACAACAAACTCAATGACAGGATATAATGGAGACGAAAAAATAGAAGTTATTAATGGAGAATCTCAAAAAGCCTTAATACCAACAAAAGCAGAACAAAAAGAAGTTACATACACAATGAATGTAATAAACAATTATGAAAACACACTAGACCATGTTGTTGTATTAGGAAGAACACCATTTAAAGATAACAAAGATGTATCAACATCATTAAGTTTAGGCTCAAATATTACAATGCCACTTACATCTGGACTAACAGTAACAGGAGTAGATGCTTCAAAAGTTACAATATATTATTCAGAAAATGGAGAAGCAACAACAGACCTATCTAATTCACAAAATGGATGGACAACAAGTGTAACAGATTATACAAAAATAAAATCCTACATGATAGTGTTAAATGAAGATTATGCAATGAACGGTGGAGACACATTCACATTTTCATATAAAGCAACATTACCTGCAAACTTAGACTATGATCAAGAAGTATATGAAAATTATGGAGTATTTTTCAACAATAATAAAACATCTGGAACAATTACAGATAAAGCAATAGCAACAAAAATAGGTTTTACAACAGGAAGTATTGCTAAATTAGATGCAAAATTAACATCAACAATAGGCGAAGGTGCTAGCGTAAAATCTGGAGAAATACTTGAATATGAATTAACAATAAATAATACTGGTGTAGTAGATGCAGAAAACACAACAGTAGAAATAAAATTGCCACCTGAATTAAGCTTTATTCCACAAGATGGAGATGACTATACATATAAAGTTCCAGAAGATGAAGAATATGATGAGTCTAGATATGAGGAATTATTGAATTTACCAGAAAATGAAGTAATTGATCTAACAAAATATGAAAATTTGATTAGTGAATTGCAACAATATGAAGATAATGATGTTGATTCTGAAGTATTAAAAATTAATTTAGGAAAAATTACGGCTAATTCAACGTTAAAAAAGACTCTTAAATTTAGAGCTCAAAGTGATGAAACAAAGAAAGTTGAATTAAAAGCAACAGTTGGATATAGTGATATGATATCAGTAGAAACAAATACTGTATCAAATATAATTGAAAAAGTATATTTCGACACACAAATCGGTTCAAAATATAAGAGCCTCAAAGAAGGAGAAACATATTCTTTCCAAATCGCACTAAGATCATCTCAATATAATTATGAGCTTGAAAATGAAAGTGTTGATAATAGCAGAAAAAATACAGTTGTTACAATCACATTGCCAGATGAGCTAGAGTACGACTCTATAAAATTAACAAGATTTAATGAAGATACATTTGAAGAAGATGATATTACTTCAACAGCAAATGTCAAAGTAAGCGGCAGAAAAGTAACTGTAAAAGTCGGAGATGTAGATGGAGAGAGAGGCAAAACCTTAATTATAAACACAAAAGTTGGAAAACTAGCAAATGAAGTTTACAAAAAAGAGGTAACTATTACAAGTAATATAAAAGCTGACAATACAGAAACAGAGAACATTGATGATATATCAGTTACAATAAATAAACCAGGAATTAATGTTGCACAAACAGCCAATATTCCTACTGGAACAACAATATCAGCAGGAGAAGATTTTGCATACACATTTACTATACAAAATTTATCAGACATATATTTAAATGATGTAGAATTTACAGACGCATTACCTACAGAAGTAACATTTAAATATTTAGAGATTGTATATGAAGATGGCACAATTGATAGTAGTTTTAATATAAATAGTGATGGAAGTATAAATACAAAATTCTACTTATCTGCAGGACAAAAAGTAACAATAAATGTACATGTAGTAGCAAACTCAATAGACAATGATACAGAAATATCAAATAAAGCGAAGTTTAAAAATGAGGATATTGGAGAAGTAGAAACAAATTCAGTATCACACATAGTTAAACATTTTGAAAAAACAGATGTAAACGTAGATCCAGATGATACAAATAAGGAAACAAGAAAAGTAATAGGAACTGTATGGGTTGATTCAAATAAAGATGGTGTAAAAGATGCAAATGAACAAAGAGTTTCAGGAGTTAAAGTATTATTATTAAATAATAATACAAGCAATATTGCAATGAATTCAAACAATGAACAATGCATAACAACAACTGGAACAGACGGTTCATATATGTTTAACAATGTACCACAAGGTAAATACAGTGTAATATTCTTCTATGATTCAGCAAAATATAGTCCTACAACATATAAAAAATCTGGAGTAAGTGATGAACAAAATTCAGATGCTATAGATAAAACAGTTAACTATGAAGGAAAAGATCAAATAGCAGCTGTTACAGAGGAAATAGTATTAGCAGATACAAATCAATTCAATATTGATTTGGGTATAGTCGAAGATGCTAAATTTGATTTGAAACTAGATAAAGTTGTACAAGCAATAACAGTAAACAACGGAAAAAATACAAAAGAACATGTTTACAATAGTAAACTTGCAAAATTAGATTTTGAATCTAAATATGCAAATACATCATCAATGGTTGTTGAATATAAATTCACAATTACAAATGAGGGTGGAATTGCAGGATATGTTAAGAAATTAGCAGATTATTTACCAGAAGAATTAAAATTCAATTCTGAATTGAATAAAGACTGGTATGAAGGTAAAGATGGAGTAATATACAATGCTTCACTTGCAAACACAATAATTAATCCAGGAGAAAGCAAAGAAGTAACATTAATATTAACAAAGAATATGAATGGTGACGATGATTTTGGATTAATAAATAACTCAGCAGAAATATATGAAACATCAAATGATTATGGTGCATTAGATATTGACTCAACACCTGGTAATAAGGCTACAAATGAAGATGACTACTCAACAGCAAATGTACTAACATCTGTAAAAACAGGTGACGTAGTAATTTATACTACATTAATAATCACGATAATTACAATAGTTGGAGTAGGAATTTACATGATAAAAAAGAAAGTATTAATATAGAAAGGAGATAGAGTAATGAAGAAAAATAAAACATTAAAAAAATGTTTAATAACAACAATAGCAACTGCAGCAATTTCAATAACAGCATTTTTTACTACAAGCAATGTCTCATTAGCATATGGAACTTGGCAAGGAAATGCGACTAGTGGTATGCCACAATTAAGCTATAGTGATTCTGGTCTATTTCCTCAAATATTAAAACAAAGAGCTTTTACGGGAAATGCAGATAATCAATTTCCATATGAAGCTTGGACAACGGATATGAGTACTGGTACAGTATATTGTAATGATGCTGGTAAAGCTGTAAGATATGGTGAATTCGATTCCGAGAAACATTATATAGATGAAATTGGTTATACAACAAGTAATGGATATGGATATTCGGCTTTTGAGAGAAAGGTAAAACAGTATTTATGGCAGGTGGCAAAAGAAGATGCAGACCGTGCAGGAAGAACATTTTTATTTGCAGTATGTAGCAATATACATTACGAACAAAAATATGGACCTGGAACCCAAGGCTCTGAAAAATGGGCAATTGAAAAAGACAAACCTATGATTTCGGTAAGGTATGGGGCTATAGTTGCAGGAAACCAAAACCTAGCAATTATGAGCGCACAATCTAAAGCCAGAAGCAAGTCTAAAGAACTTATGAAAGAGTTATTATCTAAATTAGGCGATTGGAAGACTCCAAAAGATACTGACGACGATACAACAAATCCAGCAAATAAACAAAAAGACTGGAATGGCGATGCAATATATGGTCCGGAAGTTGTTATAATGGAAACTCAAGACAGAGCAGAAGATCATTATAAACAGGTTGGATCTACAGAGGCCACAACAAATACACAACTATCTTTTGTATTAACTACAATGGAAAATGCTTATTCAGGAACAACTGGTTCAATACGTAATAGATATTCTCTATCAGATATTCAGACTGCACATTGGAAGGTTGCAGACTTAGATGGAATTATACCTAATGGAAACCATTTAACAAGCAATGGATTAACACTTTACAACAAAGCATTATCATACCAAAAGTTCTTGGATACATATATTAATGGCAGTGGATATAAAGCACAGGTTCATGGTATTAAGAGTGATTCATATTCTTCTGGAACAAAAACAGGAAAACAAGACGAAAAAAATACTAACAGTGTTACAGAAGACCCTCAAGCAGAAGCACAGGTAATTGTAAACCAAGCAACTAAAAGCTATATTGTAGGACCTCTAAGCGTTACATACCCATATTATGAAGATATTTCATACATGAAGGCAATATATTTAGTAACAGATAAGGGAACTGATAACGAAAAAACATTAGTATATGATGAAAATACAGATGACTTTGAAATAGAATTTATTGGAGCAACTGTATCGGGTTCAAACGGATTGAAAAAGAAATATCCTGCATCAAATGCTAAATTCTACGTAAAATTCTCGGCTGAAAAAACAAATTATCCAAAAACAGTAAACATGTATGTGGACCTTGAATATCTTGAAAAATCAACTGTTAAATTTAATATATTAGATACAAAAGCAAATGTATACCAATATATTGGATATGTTGCAACAACAAGTTATAGCAAATACCGTTTAAGAGAAGGATACGGAATGGGAACAGTTAGATATGCATATGAACGTAAGACTTTATTTGGGTCATATGTAGCGTATAAAAAGTTGACTGTAAATTACCTTTCTTCTTCAAAAGGTGTAATTGTCGTACAACCATTCGTACAGATGACTGAATATCCAGTTAGAAGCCTACGTGCTCAACAGTTAAGGGTTGCTCTTGAAGGAAGCAGAACATATAACATATATACTGCAACAGTAAGTGCAAAACCAGACAGCAAAAAGCCAGATAAGCCAGATACACCAGACATAGACATTCCAATTAATTTAACATTCGAATTAGGCGGAAGAGTTTGGGTAGATGGCACAGTAGGAAAAGAAAATGATTATGATGGATTATTTAATAAGCAAACAGATACACCAATGTCAAATGTAAAAGTTTCACTATATCAAGTATCTGGATTAGATGGAAATCAATCAGGAAAATTTATTGCGGCAACAACAACAGATAATAATGGAGAATACTTATTCCAAAAACAAAATGCAATGTACCAATACTATGTAAAATTCACATATAATGGTCAATATTATCAACCAACAGTTTATAATGTAAACAGACAAGATTCAAACTGGGATAATACATCAAAAGGCTTAGACATATTAAAAGAAAGAGATACTTTCAATGCAAGCTTTAGAGAAATTGGTTCAGCTCCAAAGAATACAGTTACAACAAACAATCCAAGTGAAATGCATACAAGAGATGAACTTGAAAAAGCTGGAACAATTGATAAGTTTGGAAACATAAAGGGAGAAGTAAGTTCAAATGGAGAAAGAAAGTCTAAAGACGAATATGTAAATCAATCTATGATGGATGCGTATACATGTAATGGAACATCAACCAAAGATTTATATCCAGGATTCCAAGTATTTGTAACAGAAGATTTCTTAAATGCAAAATCAAATACTGCACAAGTATTGAAATTTGTAGCAGCACAAAAAATTGAAACATTGTACAAGAATCCAGATGTAATGCATCATATTAACTTAGGATTAGTTCTAAGAGAACAATTAGACTTAGCCTTAAGAAAAGATGTATACAAAGCAACATTAGAGATTAATGGAAAAACACAAGTGTATACATATAATAAGAGAGATGGATTAGAAACAGACGCAGCTGGAAACTCTTACTGGGAGGTCAAGACAAGACTTTCAGATGCAAGTTACTATGGAAATGATTACTCAAGAGAGCTATACAGAGAAGATTATGATTACAAAGTAGATAATTATTCAATAGTAGATAATGCTACTACATTAGAAAATTTAGGATTATCTGAGGATTCTGAATTGAAAGTATATGTAACATATAAATTTACAATACGTAATAGGTCAGAAAATATCGCAGCAGCTGTAACAGAAGTTGTGGATTACTATGATGCGGATTACGCATATGTACAAGACCGCTCATATTTAGGAGATAATAACGGAAATAAGATCGGAAATGTATATTTGAAAGATGCTAGTAGATATGGGGTAGAAACTCAAACTACAATAGCCGGATATAAGAACTTATATATTACAGGTGATCAAAGCTACAGTAATGCAACAAATGATGCTGTAACAAGCAACATGTTCCCATTATCAGACCCAGATGACAACAAAGATGTATACTTCTATGTAACATTTATGGTAAACAAAGATGCTGCAAGAAACATACTTCTAGATGAAGATGTTGCAAGTGGAACAGCCAAGGGTGTTGGTAAAGAAAACATTGCGGAAATTAATGGTTACAAATCATATTATGGCCAAAAAGCAAAAGCTCCAAATACAGGCAATTCACAAACACAACAAGAATATAAGACTGGAGATATAGCAGGTATAGCAGATTGCAACTCTACACCAGGTAACCTAAACCCAACAGATGTACCAAAAGACGGAGTAATCAAGTATGAAAACTTCGAAAATGATACAGATAAAGCTCCAAATATTAGAATTATTCTAAACAGAGATAACTTAAGAACAGTAGAAGGAACGGTATTTGAGGATACTAGAAATGTAGATGAACAAAATGCAAGAGTCGGAGATGGACTAAAAGACAATGAAACCGGAATAAACGGTGTAAGAGTACAATTAGTTGAGTTAAGACAAGGAAAAGACGGAAAAATATATGAGTATATATGGAAAGAAGTTCTTTCTGGAAACACTGATTCAACAACACCAATTATAAACAACAGTGGTTTAGTACCAAATTATACAATAGACACTGCAAATGCTGATGGAAAATACAAATTTACATCATTTGCACCAGGTAACTACATTGTAAGATTTATATATGGTTCTGGTGAAAGCACAGTTCTCGGAACAACATATACAAATTATAACAATGGAAACGAAGAAGAAAATCCTGTAACAAACTTATATGCTTCACAAGAAGGGTATAAGAAGAAAACAGAAGGAAGTGGATATTCTGCTTCATCTGCAAATATTGGATTAAACAAAAATTCTTATAATGGCCAAGACTATAAATCAACTTCATATCAAGTTGGTGTAAACAATGGCTCAGGAGCATACACAAACAATAAAACAGGTTCATATGAATATAACTTTAGAGAAGCAGACAAAGGACAATATTCAGATGCCAAAGATATAATGAACAAGGATGATAATGTTGTAAATGTTGCACCAAATGCAGATTACTTAGTAAACTGCAACAATGCAAGAAAAAATGTTGAGGCTTACTCTAATGGAGATATGACAAACCACTTAGCAGAAATATTAGCTTCTTATGAAAGCATACCAGAATATAATGGTACAAAATATACTGCTGAAGAAATGAAAAACTTGTTAAATGAATTTATGAAAAATACATATATGATTGCAGAATCTGGAAAAATAGATGTGAACTTCGAATATAACAGAAATGGTGAAGAACCTGGAGTAACAAATACATCTGGTACAGGACATGACAATATAGGTAAAGAAAATTATCAAATGGCTGGCTACTACGTATTAAAAGACTTAGATTTAGGTTTAGTACAAAGACCAAAGGCACAGCTTAAAGTTACAAAACAAATTACAAATGTTAAATTAACACTTGCAAACAATAGCACATTATTCGATGCATCGGCTAGAGCAACAAACGTATTATGGATAGATCATAAAGCACATGGACAAGATACAGATAACGTGTACAGCACAGACAAGAACTATAGCAATAGTTTAATGCTAAACCCAGTAGTAAGACAAATCTCTACAAATAAAGGTAAAGTACAACTTACAATGGATGAAGAATTGATGCATGGTTCAACACTTCAAATAACATATGCTATAACAGTAGCAAACGTTGGTGAAGTTGACTATAATGAAGAGCAATTCTACTACACGGGAAAAGTTGCAGACACGAGCACAATAGTAAAAACAGATCCAAAAATTTTAGTTGACTATGTTGGAACACAAGTAAATGATTACAATTCAAACGATGATAACACGTCAACAAGAAATAACTTACAATTTAACAAGGCTCAAAACCAAAATTGGAATACAATTTCAAGTGCAGACTTGTTAAACAATGGATTGTTAAATACTGGATTAAAAGATAATGTTAATAAGTATACAGACGGTCACATTATAACAACAACAGCTGCTTCGAAAGGTTTAATACCAGTAATTGCAGACCAAAGAAATGTAAAAGACAAAATTGCCAAAGCATTTAAAGATGACCCAATGAACGCATTAAACACTGTAAACAGTACACAAAGTGTAAGTGGAGTACAATTAATATTAACACAAATGATTACTCAAGACAGTAGTAGTGATGACAGAATATATAACAACATGACAGAACTTGTAACAACACAAAATACAGTTGGTAGAAAAATGTCATACTCAGTTGTAGGTAACCAAGACCCAACAATGGAACCACGCGAAATAGATGCAGACGATTCTCAAGAAGTAGTAATATTACCTCCATTTGGTAACACACATCTATTCTACGTATTAGGCGGAGCAATAGCCCTAATCTTAATCGCAGGAATAACAATAACATTGGTAGTATTAAAAAAGAGAAAATAATCTAAACAATAAAAATTAGAGATATGTGAAAACATGTCTCTAATTTTTTTACTATATAGAGTTGTTTGGAATTTATTTGATACGATTAATTAGTCTGACTTAAAAATTATTTTTGATATAGGAATTATAAAACGATTTAAAACTTCTTGAACCGTGAACAACAAAATGTATGTAAACTGTTTTTGAATCTTCAGAAATATCATAAACTATTCGATACTTTTTATAAATGAGTTCTCGTAAATGTTTATCTGGAAGTTCGGAAACATATCTACCTAAATATGGAACTTTTTCCAACTCATATATGCGAGAATATATGCTTTCGGAGGTTTCATTCGCATATTTAATAGAGTCATGTGATATATATTCAAAAATAGAATCTATATCTTCATGAGCCTCATTTGACATGAAAATTTGCATATTTTTTCCTCATCCTTTCTTTAGATTCTTCAATAGACATTACTCTACCATTTTTTATATCATCTTTACTTTTTTGTAATTTCGAATGTAGATATAAAGTATAAACTGCATCGTCCCAAGTTGTATTGTCAGGTAAAGTATTGACTGTTGCAAGAATTTCTTGCTTTTCATTAATCATAAATTTCACTATCCTTTCTTAAAAAATCTAATAATAGTATAACACGAATATATTAAAAATACTATGCTTTTTGATTTTTATTTTCAAATTCAAAACGAGAAAACAAGTGATACCATTTTTGAAAGCAAGACCCGAGTTCGCCTTTTGAGGAGTTCGAAGGAGCTCCGACTAAGAACAATGTGTCGAGGCTAAAAAAATGGTATCATTAGTTTTCTTTTTATGTACGAAACAATAGAAAGTTTTTCTAAATTTTTCATATTTTCTATTGACATAAACATACCAAAAATTGTATAATTAGTATAGTGTTGATAATATGGAATATTTTCAACAAAATTTAAATTTTATTAATCTCCAACGAGATAGCAAGGGTGGTTAATATTAATAAATTAGTAATCAAAAGTACTAAATAAAATAGGGAACATACAAAAGAACTAATTGACAAAAACAGCATAGATTGTCAATAGGTTTTTTGTTGTCTTTTTATGTTATTGATAAATTATCAAAAAAGAGGAATTGTTTTAGAAAATACTAGTAAAAAGCAAGCTTAAAGGAGCAGTGAGCAAGCAATTTACAGAGTGACTAAAAACAAGAAGGACTTTTTTGAAATCTTATATATTTCAAATTCTGCTTTAATTTTTATTATGAGGTGAGTAACTTTGAATCTAAAAGAAGTAAAACACGAAAAATGCACAAGAAAATCTTTTTCTAAGATAGGTGATTTCGTAGAAATGCCTAACTTAATTCAAGTACAAAAAGATTCTTATAATTGGTTTATAGAGGAAGGTTTAGGCGAAGTATTAAAAGATATTTCTCCAATAGTTGACTACTCTGGAAACTTAGTACTTGAATTCTTAGACTATCACATGGAAGAAAAAACAAAGTACACAATGGAAGAGGCAAAAGAGAGAGACGCTACATATTCAACAAGATTACATGTTAAAGTTCGTCTTATCAACAAGGAAACTGGTGAAATTAAAGAGCAAGAAATCTATTTAGGCGATTTCCCAGTAATGACAGACAGTGCAACATTTATTATCAATGGAGCAGAGAGAGTAATTGTAAGCCAATTAGTTCGTTCTCCATCTTGTTACTATGCACAAGACTACGACAAAACAGGAAAGAGAATATACACATCTACTGTTATGCCTATAAGAGGTGCATGGCTAGAATACGAGACAGATGGAAATGATATTTTCTATGTAAGGGTTGATAGAACAAGAAAATTACCTGTTACATCTTTATTAAGAAGTATAGGATTTGTAACAGATGAGCAAATATTAGACCTATTTGCAAATGATCCAAAAATCAAGGCAACTCTTGATAAGGACACAATAAAAACTCAAGATGAAGCAATAATTGAAATATATAAGAAATTAAGACCAGGGGAACTTCCAACAGCTGATGCTGCTAGAAACTTATTCGATGGTTTATTCTTCGATAACAGAAGATATGATTTAGCAAAAGTAGGAAGATACAAATTTAATAAAAAATTATGCTTAGCAACTAGAATAACAGGACAAGTTGCTTATGATGATATAGTAGATCCATCAACAGGTGAAGTTTTAGCAGAAAAGAATACAAGAATTACTGCAGAAGCTGCAGAAGCTATTCAAGATTCTGGAATTAATATAGTAGATGTATTAGTTGATGACCAAAAAGTAAGAGTAATAGGAAATGGAATAGTAAATATCCACAAAATGTTACCAAATGTGGATTTATCTGACCTTCACTTCAAAGAAGGAGTTAATTACAATGTATTAAAATCTATAATGGATACAACTCCAGACGAGAAATTACATGATGTAATTAAAGAAAGATACAACGAATTAGTTCCTCTAACAATCACAACAGAGGATATGATTGCATCTATTAGTTACCTATTAAATCTAGATTATGGAATAGGAAAAGTTGATGATATAGATCACTTAGGAAACAGACGTATTAGATGTGTTGGTGAGTTACTACAAAACCAATTCAGAATTGGTTTAACAAGACTTGAAAGAGTTGTTCGTGAAAGAATGACAATACAAGATTTAGACTCTGTAACACCACAAACATTAATAAATACAAAACCTATTACATCATCAATAAGAGAATTCTTTGGAAGCTCTCAATTATCACAATTCATGGATCAAACAAACCCATTATCAGAGCTTACTCATAAGAGAAGAATTTCTGCATTAGGACCTGGAGGTCTTTCTCGTGAAAGAGCTGGATTCGAGGTTCGTGATATTCACTATACTCACTATGGTAGACTATGCCCAGTTGAATCTCCAGAAGGACCAAACATTGGACTTATCTCTGCACTTTCATCATTTGCTATGATAGACGAATATGGATTTGTAGAAACACCATATAGAAAAGTTGATAAAGAAACAGGTAAATTAACAGATATAGTTGATTATATGCCTGCTGATGAAGAAGATAAATATACAATCGCACAAGCATCAGAACCAGTAGACGCAGAAGGCAGATTTGTAAACAAAATGGTAAAAGTAAGACGTAGATCTGAAATTACAGAGGTTAAGGCAAGCGAAGTAGACTATGTAGATGTTTCACCAAAACAATTAGTTTCTGTTGCTGCTGCCATGATACCTTTCTTGGAGCACGATGATGTTAAGCGTTCTCTAATGGGATCTAACATGCAACGTCAAGCAGTTCCACTTTTAATACCAGAGTCTCCAATAGTTGGAACAGGTATGGAATACAAGGCTGCACGTGATTCTGAAACAACAGTAACTGCTAAAAATGAAGGTATTGTTGAAAAGGTTACAGCTGACGAAGTACAAGTAAGAAATAAGAAAAATGAGATAGACCATTACAGACTACGTAAATTCAAGAGAACAAATGGTGGTACATGTATTAACCAAAGACCAGTTGTTCAAAAGGGTGAAGTAGTTAAAGCTGGAGACATCCTAGCAGATGGACCAGCTACAAAGAATGGTGAAATGGCATTAGGAAGAAACGTAATTATAGCATTCTCTACATGGGAAGGTTACAACTACGAGGACGCCGTATTAATAAGCGAAAGACTTGTTAAAGAAGATGTGTACACATCAATCCACATCGAAGAATATGATTGTGAATGTCGTGATACAAAATTAGGTCCAGAGGAAATTACAAGAGATATTCCAAATGTTGGTGACGACGTATTAAAAGACCTTGATGAAAACGGTATTATAAGAATAGGTGCAGAAGTAAGACCTGGAGATATATTAGTTGGTAAAGTTACTCCAAAGGGAGAAACAGAGCTAACAGCAGAAGAAAGATTACTTCGTGCAATATTTGGTGAAAAATCTAGAGAAGTTAGAGATACATCACTTCGTGTACCACACGGAGAAGCTGGAACAATAGTAGATATCAAGATATTTACTAGAGAAAATTCAGAAGAACTAGCTCCTGGAGTAAACCAAGTAATTAGATGCTATATAGCAACAAAGAGAAAAATATCAGTTGGTGATAAAATGGCTGGACGTCATGGTAACAAAGGTGTTATTTCAAGAATATTACCAGAAGAAGATTTACCATTCTTACCAGATGGTACACCAGTAGATATAGTTCTTAACCCAATGGGTATACCTTCTCGTATGAACTTAGGACAGGTTCTTGAAGTTCACTTAGGTATGGCTGCTCGTGCATTAGGCTGGAAAGTCGCAACACCAGTATTCGATGGTGCAAAAGACTATGAAATTGAAGACTTGCTAGAAGAAGCAGGACTACGTCGTGATGGAAAAACAATTCTATACGATGGAAGAACTGGAGAGCAATTCATTAAACCAATTACAGTTGGTGTTATGTATATGATGAAACTACACCACTTAGTTGATGATAAGATACATGCTCGTTCAACAGGACCTTACTCATTAGTTACACAACAACCTTTAGGTGGTAAAGCACAATTCGGTGGACAACGTTTCGGAGAAATGGAAGTTTGGGCATTAGAGGCATATGGTGCTGCATACTCACTACAAGAAATGTTAACTGTTAAATCAGATGATGTTGTAGGACGTGTTAAAACATATGAAGCTATTGTCAAAGGGGAAAACATTCCAGAGCCAGGCGTTCCAGAAGGATTCAAAGTTCTTGTAAAAGAATTAGAAGCTTTAGGCTTAGACATAAGATTGTATACACATGATAACAAGGAAGTTGAGCTTAAAGAAGATATAGACGATTCTACAAGCTTTAGTAATATAGAAAATAAATCTCTACATGAAGAAAATGTTGTAGATGAAAATGAATTATCAGATGGATACACAGAAGAATCATCAGATGACGAAGATTCTGAAGATGACAAATTATTTGATGACCTAGATGATGAAAACGATGACATCATACTAGATGATGATTCAAGCATCTTAGAAGATGAAGATTTTAATGATGACGATGAGTAAAACTAAATAGGTACTTTTAATTCCAAGGGGGAAAAAATAGTGGATGAATTAGAAAATTTTGATAAAATGAAAATTGGCATAGCATCTGATGAGAAAATAAGAGAATGGTCACATGGAGAAGTTAAAAAACCAGAGACTATCAATTATAGAACATTAAAACCAGAAAAAGATGGTCTATTCTGTGAAAGAATATTTGGACCAACAAAAGACTGGGAGTGCCATTGTGGTAAGTACAAAAGAGTAAGATATAAGGGAATAGTTTGCGATAGATGTGGCGTTGAAGTTACAAAATCTAAAGTAAGAAGAGAGAGAATGGGGCACATAGAGCTTGCTGCCCCAGTAGCTCACATCTGGTATTTCAAAGGAATACCAAGCAGAATAGCTTTAATGTTAGATGTTTCACCTAAAGCCTTAGAGAAAGTTATATATTTTGCATCATATATAGTAACAGATAAAGGTACATCAACATTAACAAAAGGACAAATACTTTCTGAGAAAGAATTTGTAGAGGCTCAAGAAAAATTTGGTAGAGACTCATTCAAAGCAGAAATGGGTGCAGAACCAATAAGAAAATTACTATCAGAAATTGATGTTGATAAATTATCTGAAAAACTAAAGAAAGAACTTGAAAAGGCTAGCGAACAAAAAAGAGCCAAATTGGTAAAAAGATTAGATACAGTTGAATCGTTCAAACTTTCAAACAATAGACCAGAATGGATGATAATGCAAGTTGTACCAGTTATACCACCAGATTTAAGACCAATGGTTCAATTAGACGGTGGAAGATTTGCAACATCAGACTTAAACGATTTATATAGAAGAGTTATAAACAGAAATAACAGATTAAAGAGATTACTAGAACTTGGAGCTCCAGAAATAATCGTTAGAAATGAAAAGAGAATGCTTCAAGAATCAGTAGATGCTTTAATAGATAATGGAAGACGTGGAAGACCTGTTACAGGTGCTGGAAACAGACCACTTAAATCATTATCAGACATGTTAAAAGGTAAACAAGGTAGATTCAGACAAAACTTACTAGGAAAACGTGTTGACTATTCAGGACGTTCAGTTATAGTTGTTGGACCAGAACTTAAAATTTACCAATGTGGTGTTCCAAAAGAAATGGCAGTAGAATTATTCAAACCATTTGTAATGAAAGAGCTAGTTAGCCGTGGAATAGCACACAACATAAAAAATGCTAAGAGAATGGTAGAGAGATTACGTCCAGAAGTTTGGGATATATTAGAGGATGTTATTAAAGACCACCCAGTATTATTAAACCGTGCTCCTACATTACACAGACTTGGTATTCAAGCATTTGAGCCAGTACTTGTTGAAGGTAGAGCAATAAAACTTCACCCATTAGTTTGTACAGCGTTCAATGCTGACTTCGATGGTGACCAGATGGCTATTCACTTACCATTATCACCAGAAGCACAAGCAGAAGCAAGATACTTAATGCTTTCAGAAAACAACTTGTTAAAACCACAAGATGGTAAGCCAGTAACAACTCCTACACAGGATATGATTCTAGGAAGTTACTTCTTAACAATGGATGTTGATGGAGAAAAAGGCGAAGGAACATACTTCTCATCTCCAGAAGAAGCAATAATGTCACTTGCAAACAACGATGTAACAATGCACTCTAAGATTTTCGTAAGAAGAACTAAGATTGTAGACGGTGTAGAAAAACATGCAAAAGTTGCTACAACACCAGGTAAGATAATATTCAATAGAGGAATTCCTCAAGATTTAGGATTTATTGATAGAAGTAAGCCAGAAAACGAATTTGAATATGAAATAAATGGAGTAGTATCAAAGAAAAACCTAGGAAAGATTATAGGAAAATGTATTTCTGTACATGGTCTAAGCAGAACAGCAGAATTACTAGACTATATTAAATCTACAGGTTACAAATATTCTACATTAGGTGCTGTAACAGTATCTATAGATGATGTTAAGGTACCACCACAGAAAAAGGAAATAATTGCAAAAGCTCAAGCAGATGTTGATAACATATTAAAACAATATGGACGTGGATTAATTACAGATGATGAGAGATACAGCGAAGTAATTAAAATTTGGGAAAAAGCTACTGACGATGTTAAAAACGCAATGAGAGACAACTTTAGCAAAGAAAACCCAATGTTCATGATGTCAGACTCTGGAGCCAGAGGTAACTTAGACCAGTTAAAGCAAATTGCTGGTATGCGTGGACTTATGGCTAGTACAACTGGTAAAACAGTTGAAATCCCAATCAAATCATCATTCAGAGAGGGACTTGACGCATTAGAGTACTTCATTTCTGCACACGGTGCTCGTAAAGGCCTTTCAGATACAGCTTTAAGAACAGCAGACTCTGGATACTTAACAAGAAGATTGGTTGATGTATCACAAGACATAATCGTAAGAGAAGATGATTGTGGTTCAACAGATGGACTTGAAGTATATGATATAAAAGATGGAAACCAAGTAATCGAAAAAATGCAAGAAAGATTATTAGGAAGATATCCATTAGACGATATCAAAAATCCAACTACTGGAGAAATAATAGTAGACAAAAATACTCTAATTACAGAAGAATTAGCAGATAAGATAGTAGATGCAGGAATTACACATGTTAAAGTACGTAGTGTATTCGGATGTAGAACAGAACACGGAGTTTGTGCTAAGTGCTATGGTATGGGATTGGCATCTAGAAAAGAAGTTGATATAGGAGATACAGTTGGTATAATCGCAGCTCAATCAATTGGTGAGCCTGGTACACAGCTTACAATGCGTACTATTCACTCTGGTGGTGTTGCCGGTGTTGCCGACATTACACAAGGTCTTCCTAGAGTTGAGGAGCTTTTCGAAGCTCGTAAACCAAAGGGTGTTGCTATAATTACAGAAATCGCTGGAAAAGTTTCTATAAGAGACGAAAAGAAGAGAAAAGAAGTAACAGTAACATCAAACGACGATAGCAGAACATACTTAATACCTTTCGGATCTAAGCTAAAAGTTAGAGAAGGAGATGTTCTAGAAGCCGGAGACCAAATAACAGAAGGTTCTAAAAACCCAGCAGAAGTACTTGCAATTAGCGGACCACAAGGTGTATTCGAATACATCATTGCCGAAGTTCAAAAAGTTTATAGAAACCAAGGTGTTGATATCAACGACAAACACATCGAACTTATTGCAAGACAAATGTTAAAGAAAGTTAGAGTTGAAGACAACGGAGATACAGACATGTTTGCAGGTTCTTTAGTAGACATGTATGAATTCGAAGACAAGAACAAGTTAGCCGAAGAGCAAGGATTAAGACCTGCAACAGGTAAACGTGTATTACTTGGAATAACAAAAGCTTCACTTGCAACAGATAGTTTCTTATCTGCAGCATCATTCCAAGAGACAACAAGAGTATTAACAGAAGCTGCAATAAAAGGCAAAACAGACGAATTAATAGGATTAAAAGAAAATGTTATCATTGGTAAGTTAATCCCAGCCGGAACAGGTATGAAGAGATACAAAAAAATAAGAATTAACACAGAAGAACCAGAAAACACAGAAGTAAAAGTAGAAGCAGACGAAAAAACAAAAAATGCAGAAGAAATAGTAGATGATGAGAACTTAGAAAATATAGCAGACGATGTACTTGATGAAGAAAACGTAAAAGCAAATACAGAAAATGCCGAAGCAGAAAACACAGAAACATCAGAACACATTGATAATACAGATTCAGACGAAACATCAGAAAACTAAAATTTAACATAAAGTATGTAAAATACAAAAAATAAATCTCTTACAAATATATTAAATTAACAAATATATTTGTGGGAGATTTTTTTATATAATAGGAAAGTCATAAAATTTTCTTAATATATAAAACTATATTGTGCAGAAAATTTATGAAACAAATTTCTGTAAACGAAAAAAATACTAAGAATTTTAATTTTATGAGTATTATAAAAAGCAGATTTAAAACTTAAAGTTTTCAGTTATATTATTTCATATTATAAAATTATGTTACCACATATAGTATTCGTTAAAAATATGCAATATTAGTTTGAAAAAAATTGCAACTAATATACAATATTCGTTTGGAAAAACTGCAATATATACACAATATTCGTTTGAAAAAGTTGCAATATATACATAATATTCGTTTGAAAAACTTGCATTTACTTTTGACTAATGTTATAATTAATGCTAGAGGAGGAAGTTTGTATGTTAAAAAGAAAGATATATCAATCATTAATAGAATGGAAAAAACAGACTGAAAAGATGTGCCTTGTTGTAAAAGGTGCTAGACAAGTAGGTAAAACTTTTATTATAGATAAGTTTGCAAGAGAAAATTATGAAAATTATGTATATATAAATTTTGACGAAAATCCTGGGTATAAGGTAATTTTTGATGGTGATTTAGATGTAAATAATTTAATAAAACAAATATCTTTAAGAGTGCCAAATGTAAGCCTTGTACCGCATAAAACAATTATATTTTTAGATGAAATTCAAAATTGTCCAAATGCAAGAACTGCTCTCAAATTTTTAGCATTAGATAAAAGATTTGATGTGATTGCTTCAGGTTCTTTACTTGGCATTAATTATAAAGAGGTTGAATCATTTCCAGTAGGTTATACAGAACAATTAGAAATGTATTCATTGGATTTTGAAGAATTTTTGTGGGCTAATGGAATTGAAGAACAAAGTATATTAGATGTAAAAGAATTCTTTGATAAAAAAGAAGTTGTGCCTCAAGCAATGCATGAAAGAATGATGGAATTATTTAAAGAGTACATTGTAGTAGGCGGTATGCCTAGAGTTGTCAATGATTTTGTAAAAAATCATAATTTTGCAAATGTATTAAAAATTCAAAAAGCAATTATTAGTGATTATGAAGATGACATAGCTAAATACGCAGATGGTTCAGAAAAGGCTAAAGCAAGAGCTTGCTTCTTGTCTATACCAAAACATTTGTCAAAGGACTATAAAAAATTTAGATATAGTTTAGTTATGCCAAGTGGAAGTTCAAGAAAATATGCAGGAAGCCTTATGTGGCTATATGATGCTGGAATTATAAATTTCTGTCACAATCTTGAAATACCACAGTTGCCATTAGAGGGAAATTCAAAAAGCGATACGTTTAAAGTTTATATGAGAGATACAGGCCTCCTTGTTGCTATGCTTGATGAAGGAACACAGGAAGATATTATAGATGGCAATCTTGGGATATATAAAGGTGCAATATATGAAAACATAATAGGAGATATTCTGGCAAAAAAAGGAAAAAAATTATATTATTTTGAATATAATTCTACTTTAGAAGTTGATTTCTTTATTAGATACGAAAGAGTTATTACAGCCATAGAAGTAAAATCATCAGGAAACAGTAAATCAAAATCACTAGAAACTTTAATGGAAAAATATGGCGTAAAAAAAGGAATAAAACTTGCACCATCTAACTATGGGAAAAAAGGTGAAATTGATATTTTCCCAATTTATATGGCAATGTTTTTATAAAAAATGAAAATAATTATATTAATGAACTAAACTGTATTTAATAAAGTAAGAATGTTATAAAACAAATCTCTTACGAATATATTAAAATAATTAGTATATTTGTAGGAGATTTTTATGTTTATGATTAATAAAAAAAGAATAATTTTCCTAATAATAGCAACATTTTTGCCAATTAGCGTTTTTATGCTACAAACCGCAAGTAATTCAACCAATAATAAAACACTAGAAACAATGGCAACACCGGTAAGTAGCAAAACAATAGTTATAGATGCTGGGCATGGAGGCGAAGATGGAGGAGCCGTAAGTAATAATGGGGTTGCAGAAGCTGAAATTAATTTGAAAATTGCTTTGAAATTACAGCGATTATTAGAACAAAGCGGTTCTAGTGTTATTCTTACAAGGTCTGATAATAATGCAATTTATGACATAGATAAAAAAACACTTAGGGAAAAGAAAAATTCAGACATAAAGAACAGAGTAAAAATAGGAAATAATTCGTCAGCAGATATATTTGTTAGCATACATTTAAACAAAATACCAGAAAATCAGTATTATGGCTGGCAAACTTTTTTTAAAGATGGTAATGAAGATGGAAAGAGACTAGCCAATTGTATACAGAACAATCTAAATGAAACAATACAAAAGGGAAATAAGAGAACGCCACTAAAAATTAACAACGTGTATATCATAAAATATGTAGAAATACCAACTGTTATTGTAGAATGTGGTTTTTTATCAAATCCTGAAGAGGAAAAACAATTACAACAAGAAGAATACCAAACTAAGCTTGCATGGGGAATATATAACGGAATAATGGAGTATTTCTAAAACAGAATTTAATTAATAAAGTGTAAAGATTGCATTATATAAATAATTAAAGAAAAACAGCTACTTCGGGGCATAAAATAACAAAGAACTTTAGAATAATCTGTAACAATTTATACAAATTTACGAAAAACGTTGAAATTTAATTATTCTTATGGTATTCTAAATTCAGAAAATAAAGGAAGGGGGATTTAGTTATGTACAATTCTTCATATGCAGATATGGCAACATTTGCTTCAGTAGCAACATTAGCATCTTTAATAAGCACATATAGCCTTATAATTTTAGCTTTTTATGTACTTATAATAGTTGCACAGTGGAAAATATTTACTAAAGCTGGTCAAGAGGGATGGAAAGCATTAATTCCAATTTATAATGTAGTTGTTTTATATAAAATAATAGGATTATCACCATGGTTACTATTATTATATTTATTATCAGTAGTACCAGTTGTTGGATGGATTATATCAATAGCCTTATCTATAGTTTCTACGGTAAAACTAGCAAAAGCCTTTAATCAATCTACAGCATTTATATTTGGACTTTTATTCTTAAGCCCAATATTCCAAATGATATTAGGATTTGGAAAAGCAGAATATGTTGGACCTGAAAACAATACAACAAACACATCAGTGCAATAAATCTTAAACTTTATGCATATGCTTAAATAGCTTATAAAGATGAGAATTTTAGCAAACTTATTTGCATATAAAAATTTATAAAACAGATTTTATGTACAAACAATTAAAAATGATAATATTAGATTAAAATTATCCACCTAAAATGGAAAAAATGTGTATAACATTTTTCATCAGGTGGATTTTTTGAATCTTCAAAACTATAATTCCCTAGCAAAGCTCGAAAAGTAAACAAAAAATGTAACACAAATGTAATAAAATAAAGTAAATTCAATATCCGTATGTGAATATGGTTTGAATGCTGAAATACCAACATTTTCCGCCTTGAAAGACTTTTAGTTATTTACTATAATATATATAAATATAAAAAGTATAAATGTATGAAATAAAAGAAATTTACAATTTTTAACCAAATTTGTACCAAGAAGGGAGAGCAAGAATAAAAATGAGAAGAAAGGGAGTAAGAATTCTAGCAATATTTATATTGATTTGCATTAATATTAGCATTTTTTCTAGAGTAAATGCTGATACTATTAATGTTGTGCTAGAGAGTGAAGAATATGCGATTTCACAAAAAAGCTTAACAATAAGCAGAATTATACCTAAAACAGATATTGAAGAATTCAAGCAACAATTTAATTTGGAGAAAGAAAAAGTTCATGTTTATGCCAAGAATGGTACTACTGAGATGAAAAATGGAGTTATTGGAACTGGAATGAAAATTCGTTTTGATAACATAGAGAATGAGTATACTGCATGTGTTATTGGAGATATAAATAGTGATGGAGAAATTTCTCAGTATGAAATAAGTAAAGCAATAAAACATGTTGTTGGACTTGAAGCTCACCAATTATCTGGGATAAATGCAACAGCAATAGATGTTGACGGAGACGGAGAGATTACACAAAAAGATGTTAGTATTTTAATAAAATATGTTGTTTATGGAAAATTGGACATTGATGGGAAAAAGACCCCAACAGCTCCAATTATAAGTGTTTTATCTGGAGAACAAGGAAAAAATAATTGGTATACTTCTGGTGTTGAATTGCAAATAAACAAACCTGAGAAATCTCCTGTAAAAATTGAATATATGGTATTAAAGATTACTGGAACAGAAAATATTCAAGAAACACAAATTGACGATGATAAAAAGATAACAATTCAACAAGATGGAACATATGAAGTAAAAGCTTATAGTGTTTCTGTAATTGGAACAAAATCTGAGATTGCAACATTGACTGTAAAAATTAATAAAACTCCACCAATAAATGCTGAAATAGTGGCAACACTTGGAAGTGAAGATGGAACAGAATACATATTTGGAGAAACAGCTAAACAAAATATATATGTTAAGGAAAGGGAGGAAATTGGAAACAAAGTAACAATTGAAGCACAAGGGGCAAATGAGCTTAAAGCAGGAACAAGTTTACCGATTGTGTTGGAAAACGAGGGAAAAACAAAATTAATTGTTTCAACCGAGAATGAAGCAGGTTTAGTAACAAAAAGAGAATATACTGCCATTATAGATAAACAAATAAAAAGACCAGGAAGTTTAACTTTGAAATTAAACGATGCAAATGGAAATGAATATAAATCTAATACTTGGACAAACCAAAATGTTTATATGGAAGTTGTACAAGGTGGTCAAAATATAGTAACAACGTTTAAGGTTGATGGAACAGTAGCCATTGAAGAAAGGTCTGAACCACTAACAATTACTCAAGAAGGATTATACACAATTACGGTTATAAATAGAGATGATGTGGGAAATGAAAGTGAAACATCATTTAAAGTAAAAATTGATAAAACAGCTCCAGCTGCGCCAGTATTACAAATTGTAAAAGGCGAAAAAGACCAAGAAGATAATGAATGGTATAAGGGAGATGTAAATCTAAAAATAATAGAATCTACAGAAGATGAAGGTGGCTCAGGTGTCAGTCACGCAACATATGAAGTAAGTGGTACAGCAAATGTACCAGAAACTAGGACAAATGGACAAGAGATGTCGATTGTAAATGAAGGAATTTATACAATTACAATATATGAATATGATGTGGCAGGTAATAAATCAGAAGGAACTACACAGGTTATAAAAATAGATAAAACGACTCCTCAAAATATAAAATTAGTGGCAAGTCAAATAACAGGAAAAACGTTCCACATACAAGCTTCATCAGAGGAGAATTTATCAGGAACAGCAAAATATCAATTATATATAGATGGAAAATTATATAAAGAGTTAAATTCTAGTGAAAATACTGCAGATTTTGATGTAATAGAACAAAGCTCAAAAACACATCAGGTATCTATAATTATTTATGATGTGGCAGGAAATGCAAATATAGAAACAATACAAGTTAATATGGGGCGTTTAAATACAAGCGAAATTGATCATATTGAATTTGAGATAAATAGTTTTACACGTACGAATAATGGAAGTACAGTTGCCAATGGTGCAGACTTCTTAATTTCAGATACAAGTTTGTCAGATGCCTCTAAATTCATACAAGTAAATTCTGCAACAACTAATGTAAAAGGAACTATAACTGGTAATATTAAATTAGTAAGAAAAGATGGAGAAGTTGTAAATGTCTTGGAATACTTCCCACAAGGATTACAAATAGAAGTTTCTCAGTATTCAAACGGAAGTGGAACTGTATGGCAACATAATGCAAACATAAATATGCTAAATACTACAAATTCTAACCAAGGAAAAGAAGAGGGGCAGTCATATAGTTCAACAGTGGATGTATCTAATAAACAGAATAATGATAACAAATTTGAAATATCTGATGAAAAACAAAAAGGAACAAAAACATATACAAGATTTATTATAAAAAGTGTTACTTTAAATGATAAAAATATACCATTTAGAATAACAAGTAATGTAATATAAAATTAATGAAAGGAGAAAGATATGAATAAACATAAGATATTATATAAATTAATAGCAATGTTTACAATTGTTATTCTCCTTAATGCTATTAATATTAACACGACTAAAGCCATAACTATGAATGCATATCCAATGACAGATTCAAACTTTAACATATGGGGCGACAGTGTTCAAACGACATTTAGTGATAAAGGATATTTTTCGGTATTAAATGTTAATGGAACTGAAGCTAATATAAAAAATTGCTCTGGTTCATTAAATGGAGTAAGTGTTCAAACAAAACTATCATATATAAGTAATGGAAATTATGTAAAAATCTCATTTGAAGCAACAAATACATCTGGTTCTGCAAAAACAATAGGAATTGCAACATATGCAGATATTCAAATTGCGGACAATGACTATGCGCCAATTACTAATTTAAGTGGTAATAGAGGTTTTACAATGACTGATGGGACAAAATACACTTTTACTTTTCTTGGCAGAAATTCATATGGTGTAACAGATGTTGATACATATTGGTTTGGACAATTTCAAATTAGAGAAGAAAATAAATGGAATAATTCACAAACTTATGTTTATGGAAGTACAACAGAAAGACAGGGAGACTCTGGTATGGCTTTCTCTTGGAAAAATAGAACTATTCAAAACGGAGAAAAACTTATCTTTTCAGTAGCTATTGGTATTGGAACGTTAAATACACCACCTACAATAAGAGTAACTAGTCAATTAAAAAATAGTTATTATCAAGGGGAAGTAGTTGATGTACAAGGCTATGTAAACGACATTGATAATGGAGACATTGTAATAGTAAAATATGCCATAGATGGTGGAGAGGAAATGGTTATTGCCAATAATCTGAGACCAAATGGTAGTGAAAAATATTTTCATACATCATTTACTATTCCAAACAACATATCAAATGGGCAACATTTTTTTCAAGTATGGGCAGCAGATAACTGTGGAAACATGTCGGTGCCTGTTACTGTATATTTTAATGTTAATAAAGATGTAACGGCACCTACAGGTACACATTCAATAAATCCTACTAATTGGACTAATGGAGATGTAACTATTACATTAAATACGACTGATGATATGAGTGGTGTGAAAAGGATTAAAAAGCCAGATGGAAGTTATATTTATAGTGTATCAACTATATATGTAGTACCAGCTAATGGCTCATATACATTTGTATTAGAAGATAATGTTGGAAATACAAGAAATTATACTGTAACAATAAATAATATAGACAAAACAGCACCAACAGGAAGCTTAAGCCATAGCCCAACAAATTGGGTAAACACAGATGTGAAAATACATTGGAGTGTGGCAGATGCAAATAGTGGAGTTAAACAAATAAAGTTACCAGATGGAACAATAAAAACAACAGCAACAGGCGATTATACAGTATCACAAAATGGAACATATACATTTGTAGTATATGATGTTGCAGGAAATACATTAACATTACAAGAAACAGTAACAAATATTGATAAAACACCGCCAACGGGAAGCTTGAGCCATAATCCAACTGACTGGGTAATAGACTATGTAAAAATACATTGGACTGCATCGGACTCACAAAGTGGATTTAATAGAGTTGTATTGCCAGATGGTACATCAACTACAAATGCGAGTGGAGATTTCACTGTTACAGATAATGGAACATATACATTTACATTATATGATAATGTTGGAAATAGCAAAATTTTGACAGAAAATATAAATAATATTGACAAAATAATGCCAGAAGGAGTATTATCATTACAAGAGAATAGACTTACAGATGAAAAAATAAAAATTTCTTGGAAAGCATTTGACCTACAGAGTGGATTTTCAAAAATATTATTGCCAGATTCAACATTTTCAACAAATGCAACAGGAGAATTTACTGTTTCACAAATGGGAGATTATTCATTTGTTATTTATGACAGAGTTGGAAACACGAGAGAACTTAGTATAAATGTAAGTAATGTGGATATGATAAATCCAATTTTAGAAGTAACTCAAGATACTGATAAATGGACAAATGGAGAAATTACATTAAATTGGAAAGCCGATGATTATCAAAGTGGATTGCAAAATGTAATTTTACCAAGTTCTGAAAACGTAACAGATAAACAAGGCAGTTATATAGTAACTGAAAATGGAAATTATATATTTTTAGCATATGATAAAATAGGGAATGGAATTTTAGTAGAACACCAAGTTACAAATATAGATAAAATTAATCCAAATTTAGACTTAACAGTTGACTCAGCAGATGATGGAGGAATACAGATTTCATGGGTATCTTCTGATGAACAGAGTGGAATTTCGAATATTACATTACCAGATGGCAAGAGGGTTACAAACTCGAGTGGAAGCATAGAAATATATGAAAACGGAGTTTACAGCTTTATTGCATATGATAATGCAGGAAATGCAACAGTAAAAGATGTAACTATAGATAGTATAAATAATGGAAGCGAAATAAAACTTGTATTGTACAAAGAAGCCATAGACTCTACACATTGGAGAATAAAATGGCAAATTACAGAAGGCAAAGATAAATTTGCATACATAGTACTTCCAAATAGTACATTTAGTTATGAGCCGGAAGGAAGCCATATTGTAACAGGCGGAAATGCTGAATATACATTTTTAGCATATGATAAAAAAGGCAATGAGAATATTGGAACAATAGCTGTAAGTTATTAAATAAATTTGCCTAAAAGGAGGAATAAAAGAAAAAATGCGTAAATCTAAAATTATTTTAAGCTTATTAATTATATCATTATTAACCAGCAAGACATGGGCTGTTAAAGCTGCAACATCTGGTACAGACGAGAATGAAATAAATACTAAAATTTCTACTCAAGCAGATGAGCAAGCAGGAGAAACAGATACTACTGAAAGAAGTTTAGTATTTACACCAACACCTAGTTCTACAAAGCTAAATGAAGGTGAAGAAATTACTATTACACTTGAGTTATCAGATATAAAAATGGGACAAGATGGAATAAATACATTTGGTGGAAAACTTGAATATGATGAAAATGTATTTGAAAAAGTTACATCAGATGATATATCTTCACAAAACAACTGGTCAATAGCTTATAATGATGAAGAAACAGCAAAAAAAGGAACATTTTTAGCAACAATAAATACTGGAACAAGCAAAAATCAGGTAATAGGAATTATTAAATTAAAAGTAAAAACAAACTTAAAAAGTCAAGATACAGAAATTAAATTTACAAGCTTATCATCTGTTGCAGAAGATACTGTAAAATTAGATGATCAAACATTAAAATTTTCTGTAACTGGTACAGTAGTTCCAGACGATGACAAAAAGGATGATGACAACAAAAAAGACGACAAAAATAACACAGTAGAAAATACAATCGTAATTGGAAATGTTACTAATGACATAGAAGTAGTTGAAAATACTATAACAGTAGACAATACACAAAGTAATACAAAATTACCTCAAACAGGAGAATTAGATGTAGCAATAGCAGTGCTTGCACTTGCATTAATTGCAGTAGTATCGTATATACAAATAAAGAGAAATAGAGATTTATAGTAAAAATAGAATAAACTATCCACTTTTTGGAGAAAATATGTGTAAAACATATTCCAAGGAGTGGATTTTTTTGAAGGAAAAAAAGAAATTAAATATTAAAGGAACCGTTTTAGATAGATACCAATTGGAGCAATATTTAGAAAAAATTGCTTCTGACCATATTTTAACCGAAAAATCGGCGAAGGATACGTATCCAATTCCAAGACTTAAAGAAAATTTTTTTGTTATTAAAGAAATTTATAAATTATTGAATGAACAAATAAAGCAGGGAATACCAATACATCCAGCAGGAGAGTGGATTCTAGATAATTTATATGTAATAGAAGAAATTGTAAAAAATATAAGTAAAGAGTTAACGTTAAAGAAATATACAGATTTTCTGGGACTTGCAAATGGCAGGTTCAAGGGCTTTGCACGTGTTTATGTGCTTGCAACAGAAATGGTAGCTTATACTGATGGTAAGATAAATTCAGAAAATTTAGAATATATGTTACAAGCATACCAAACTAAAAAAACTCTAAGCATGAATGAAATCTGGAATATTGGATTGTTCATTCAGATTGCATTAATAGAAAATATAAGAGAAATTTGTGAAACAATTTACATGTCTCAAATGCAAAAGAGCAGAGTAGAAGAGATTATATGCAAGTATTTTGGAGAGGAAAAGAAAAAAAGCAGAACTGTAATATTACCTAAAATTATGCTTATAGAGAATGGGCAAGTAAAAAATGCGTTCATAGAGTATATGTCATATAGACTAAAAAAGATGGGAAGCAAGGCATATGCGTATCTAAATATTTTGGAAGACGAAGTTGCAAAAACAGGCAACGATATCTACGAGGTTGTAAAAAAAGAGCATTTTGATATTGCAGTAAAGAAAGTATCTGTTGGAAATTGTATATTGACTCTTAAGGCAATTTCGAGAATTAATTTCTTGGAAATATTCGAAAAGATAAATAGGGTAGAGGATATTCTAAAACAAGACCCAGCAAAGCAGTATGAGAAAATGGATAGTACTACTAAAAGCTATTACAGAAATGCAATACAAGAGATTTCTAAAAAGACTAAAATTTCAGAAATTTATATTGCAAAGAAGTGCTTGGAGTTAAGTTTGCAGGCTAGTGAGAAACCAGAAGCAAACGAAAAGAGCATGCATATTGGGTTTTACTTAATTTCTGATGGAAAAGAAACTTTATTGAATAGCCTGCTAGAAAAGAAGATTACACTAAAATCAAATGATGAAAAGGCAAAAATCTATATAGAAACAGTATGGGGAGTTTCTTTACTGTTGACACTTATTTTGAGCATTAATTTTTATTATATGTTATGGTACAAGAGCTTTGGAGACGTTGCTCGTAATTTTATAGGAAATATTCCAATATTAGTTAAAGTATTACTTTCAATAATTCTAGCGTTGGTTTCAATATTACCAATAGAAAATATTGTTTCTAAGATTATTCAATATGTGCTAAGTAAAGTGATAAAACCAAAGCTTATTCCGAAAATTGATTTTCAAAACGGAATTCCAGAGAATTGTAGCACAATGGTGGTAATTCCTACGATAATAAAGAGCAAAGAAAAAGTTAAAGAATTAATGAGAAAATTAGAGGTTTATTATATTGCAAACAAGAGCAAAAATTTGTACTTTACTTTGCTGGGAGACTGTAGTTCTGGAAACAAGGAAATAGAAGAGTTTGATGAAGAAGTTATAAGAGAAGGAATAGAGCAATCAAAAAGGCTAAACGAAAAATATGGTAACATTTTCAATTTTGTATATAGAAAAAGAATTTGGAATTCTAATGAAGAGTGTTATATGGGATGGGAGCGTAAGAGAGGCTTATTAAATCAATTAAATGAATATCTGCTCGGGAATATTGCAAATCCTTTTAGGGCTAATACAATAGATATCTCACAAATAAAAAAAGTAAAATACATTATAACATTGGACTCAGATACTGATTTAACATTGAAATCTGGATTAGAGCTTGTTGGAGCAATGGCTCATATTTTAAATAAACCAGAAGTAAACGAGAGAGGAGATCTAGTAATTTCAGGGCATGCACTAATGCAACCACGCGTTGGAGTTGGACTAGTAGAGAGCAGAAAGAGCATATTTACTCAAGTATATGCAGGAGAAGGTGGTACAGATTCATATACAAATGTAATTTCAAATTTGTATCAAGACAATTTTGATGAAGGAATTTTTACTGGAAAAGGAATTTACGATTTATCTATATTTTCGAAAGTGCTTGCAAATGAGATTAAAGAAAACACGGTTTTGAGCCACGACTTATTAGAAGGAAGCTATTTAAGATGCGCACTAACATCAGACATAATGCTTATGGATGGCTATCCATCAAGCTATATAAGTTTTAGAACGAGGCTATATAGATGGATTAGAGGCGACTATCAAATATTACCATGGCTTGGAAAAACAATAGAAAATAAAAAAGGTGAGACAAAACAAAATCCATTAAAATTGCTTAGTAAATATAAAATATTTAGCAATATAGTAAGAAGTAAACAAGAAAGTAGTGTACTAGCAATGCTAGTATTTTCGGCGGTTATAGCAACTGTATTAAAAATAAACATGTGTGGAATAATTGTGCTTGCACTGATATCTTCTCTAATTCCAACTATACTAGATATTATAAATGGCATCATTAGTAAAAAAGATGGAAACATTAAGACTAAAAGGTTTGTGAAAACAATAGATGGTTTAAAGGCTAGTGTTTATAGAGGAATTTTAGATATTGGGTTAATTCCAGACAAGGCATGGATAACCACAAAAGCAGAAACCAAGACAATATACAGAATGGCGAAAAGCAAGAAACATCTCTTAGAGTGGATTACATCAGAAGAAGCTGAACGAACGGCTAAAACAGACGTATTTTCATATTACAAGAATATGAGTGCGAACACTCTATTTGGAATATTAGGAATTGCTGTTGCAATATTAGTACAAAGCTTAAATGTTGGCATTGCAAATTTTGCGCTAATAATAGGTTTGTATTGGCTTTTAACTCCAGCTTTAATGTGTAAAATTAGCAAGGCAAATAAAGAAATAAAAGCTGTAGAAAAGATAGATGAAAGCGAAAAAAAATATTTGCAAGAAGTTGCATATAGAACATGGCTATATTTTAAGGAAAACTTAACACAAAAATCGAACTTCTTGCCACCAGACAATTATCAAGAAGATAGAAAACCAAAAGTGGTAATGAGAACATCTTCAACCAATATCGGGCTTGCACTGCTTGCTGTAATGGCTTCATATGACTTAAAGTTTGAAAATTTAGAGGACACACTAAATTTATTATATAAAATGCTAGAAACAATTAGCGGACTCACAAAATGGAATGGACATTTGTACAACTGGTACAATATAGAAACATTAGAGCCACTAATTCCAAAGTATGTTTCGTCTGTTGATAGTGGAAATTTTGTAGGATATTTGTATGTTTTAAAGCAGTTTTTGATAGAAAAAAGAGAGAATAAGAATGATGAAATATATCAGAATTTAAGTAGTGAAGAAAAAGAACAAAATGTACAAATAACGCCTGATGTGCTAAATAAGATAGATTTCATGATTAATGTTACAGACTCGCTCATAAATAACACAGATTTTTCAAAGTTGTATGATAGTGAGAATAGGCTATTTTCAATAGGTTTCAATGTAGAGGAAAATAAACTAACAGACTCATATTACGACTTACTTGCATCTGAGGCAAGACAGACAAGTTTAGTTGCTATTGCTAAAAAAGATATTACGGAGAAGCATTGGTATAATTTAAGCAGAACTCTTACGACTCTAAATAATTACAAAGGACTTATCTCATGGTCTGGAACTTCGTTTGAGTATTTGATGCCAACAATAAACATCGAGCAATACCCGGGTAGTATTTTAGATGAGTCTTGCAAATTTATGATAATGAGTCAGCTGGAATACGCAAAAAAATTGGGAATTCCATGGGGAATTTCTGAGGCTGCCTTCAATCTAAAAGACTTAAATAATAATTATCAATACAAGGCATTTGGAATACCTTGGCTAGGGCTAAAGAGAGGACTCTCAGACGAGATTGTAACATCTTCATATGGTTCAATTTTGGCTATTGATGAAGAACCTAAATTAGTAATAGAAAATCTAAAAAATCTAAGTGAAAAGGGAATGTACAATAAGTATGGCTTTTATGAGTCGATAGATTTTACACCCGGCAGGGCGAAAAACGGCTATACGCCTGTAAAAACGTATATGGCACATCATCAAGGATTAATTTTGCTTTCAATAGACAATTTATTAAACAATGGTGTAATAAAAAAGAGGTTTAAGCAAAATCCGGAAATTGAGGCTGTCGACATCTTATTGCAAGAAAAAATGCCAGAAAATATGATAACTACAAAAGAAGAAAAAGAGAAAATTGAGAAGATAAAATATGTAGACTACGAAGATTACACTCAGAGAAAATACAGCAAAATAAACGAAAATTTGAATGTTTCTAATGTTATTGCAAACGACAACTATACAATCGTGCTTGACCAATATGGCAATGGTTATAGTAAATATGGAGATTTGCAGGTTAATAGATATAAGGAAACTGATGAGGCTGAGCAGGGAATAAAATTTTATATTAAGAATATACGTAATAAAAACATTTGGACGAATACGTATTCAAAAAATCTGCGAATACCTGATAAATACGATATAATTTTCTCACCTGAGGCTAACAAAATAGTAAGAAATGATGAAAATATTCGAACTGTTACAAAAATAATAGTAGATACAGATGATCCAGTCGAAATAAGAAGGCTGGAACTGAAAAACAATGGCGTATCTGAAGAAGTATTGGAAATAACAGCACTTTTAGAACCTGTACTATCGAGTGCTATGCAAGATTTTGCACACAAAGCCTTCAATAACTTGTTCGTTTCATTTGAATATATAGATTCAATCAATACAATAGTTGTAAAGAGAAAGTCTCACACTAAAGGGGAAAAAGATGTGTATATGGCGGTAAACTTGTTTAGCCAGTCAAATGAGTTGGGAGATGTGGAGTTTGAAATTGACAAAGAAAAATTATGGAGCAGATGTAATTATAGAATTCCACGTGAGGTAGAAAATTCGATTCCATTTAGTAAGAAAATAGGATATACCACAGACCCAATAATTGCATTAAAGAAAACTGTCGATATAAAACCAGAAGAAACAGCAATATTTGACCTAATAATTTCGGTTGGATATGATAAAGAGCAAGTAATAAAAAATATGGCAAAATTTATGAATAATGAAAATACTAAGCGTACCTTCGAACTACTAAAAGCAAAGAGCGAGGCGGAGAATAGATATCTAGGTATAAAAGGCAAAGACATAGAAGTATATCAGAAAATGCTTTCATATTTGCTGTTTACACCAAAAGTTTCTATAAAAGCTTCGTATGATAGACAGTGTCCAGTATCTGAACTGTGGAAATATGGAATATCTGGAGACTTGCCAATATTAATGGTAAAAATAAAAGACATAAACGATATTGATATAATTCAAGAAGTTTTAAGTGCTTATGAATTCTTTAGGGTAAAAAATATCAAAGTGGATTTAGTAATATTAAATGAAGAAAAAGAATCGTACGAAAGTTATGTAAAAGACGCTATACAAAGGGCTATTTTTAATAGAAACTTAGCGTACTTGCTTAATATTCCAGCTGGAATTTTCTGCTTGGAAAATATAGAGAAGAAAGAAAAAAAACTGCTAGAAGAGCGTGCAAACTTAGTAATAAACGCTTATTACAGCTCTCTAGCACTTCAAATGGAAGACATAGAAAGCAAGATGCTAGACAATGTTAAAGAAACTGTGTTTGATGCAAAACAAAACAATTTTATAGAAGTAAATGACGAGAAAGAAAACTTCATAGACGAGGCTTCTTTAAAATATTTTAACGAATATGGTGGATTTTCTAAAGATGGCAAGGAATATTTGATTTGCGTTAATAAAACCCGCAAGCTACCGACGGTGTGGAGCCATATTTTAGCCAATAAAACCTTTGGAACATTAACAACAGAGAATATGGGAGGATATACTTGGTACAAGAACAGTAGACTAAACAGAATTACAGCATGGTCAAATGATCAAGTGCTAGACACTCCATCAGAAATAATATATGCAAAAGACATGGATACAGGCAGAAAGTGGTCGCTGGGATTTAATCCTATGCCAGACAATAACGATTATTTTGTAGTGTATGGATTTGGCTATGCAAAATATATTCACAGTTCTTCGAGAATAAGGCAGACTGTTGATATGTTCGTACCAGAAAACGACAATATTAAGGTAAATTTAATAACCTTAGAAAACAAAAATCCTCAACGTAAAAACTTAAAATTAATTTATTATATAAAGCCCGTTTTAGGTGAGGACGAAATAAAAAGCAATGGATTTCTACAGTTAGAAATGAATAATGCGTCAAATATTATGCTAGTAAAAAATCTATCAGATGAAAAAAATAACAATCAAGTCTTTATCGGGTGCAGTGAAAAAATAAGCTCATACACTGGAAGTAAAACATCGTTCCTAAAAAATTCGACACTAGAAAATCCAGTTGGACTAGATGAACTTGCTCTAAACAGAGAAAATTCATTTGGAGAGGATGGAATAGTCGCAATTCAAATAAATGTAACAATAGAAGCTTATTCGACAAAGGAAATAGTATTTACTTTGGGAGATGCGTCAAACAAAGAAGAATATCAAGACTTGGCATATAAGTATTCAAATGTAAATAACTGCAAAAATGAATATATAAATATAAGAAGACATTGGGAACAGCTAGTAAACAAATTGCAAATAAACACGCCAATGGAATCTACAAATATATTGTTAAATGGTTGGCTAATATACCAAACAATAAGTTCTAGAATGTATGGCAAGACTGGGTTCTATCAATCTGGTGGTGCATATGGTTTTAGAGACCAACTACAAGATTGTATGCTTATAAAATATGTAGAACCAAACATTGCAAGAGAACAAATATTAAGAAATTGCAGACATCAATTTATTGAAGGAGATGTTGAACACTGGTGGCACGAAGAAACTGATAAGGGAATACGAACCAGAATCTCTGATGACTTGTTGTGGCTTCCATACGTAGTCGCAGACTACATTTCCTTTACCGGAGATTATGAAATTTTAGAAGAAAACCCGTCGTACAAAGACGGACTACAATTATCCGAAAACGAAAATGAAAGGTATGATTTATACAAAGACGCAGAATTTAAAGAAAGTGTATACAAACACTGCATAAGAGCAATAGAAAAGGCAATTGGAATAGAAGATAATGAAGTTGAAAAAATAAAAGTAGGAAAATATGAACAAGATGCAGAACAGAATAAAGGAGAAACGGACAATCTCGGAAAAGAAGGATTAAATCAAACTGGAATAGGAAATTTTGGAGAACATGGTCTGCCTAAAATCGGAACAGGAGACTGGAACGATGGAATGAGCAATGTCGGAGCAAAAGGAAAAGGTGAGAGTGTATGGCTTGGTTTCTTCATGTATGCTGTGTTAAAAGAATTTATTCCTATTTGTGAAAGAATGGGAAATTTCGAGAAGAAAGAAAAATATCAGTTTATAATGGAAGAGCTAAAAAGAGCATTAAATAACAATGCTTGGGATGGTAGATGGTATAAAAGAGCCTTTACAGATGATGGAGATGCACTCGGAAGTTTGCAAAACGAAGAATGCAAAATAGATAGCATATCACAAAGTTGGGCAACAATTTCTGGAGCAGGCAATAATGACAAAAAATATATAGCAATGGAAAGCCTAGAAAACCATTTAGTAGACAAGGAAATAGGAATAATAAAATTGTTAGACCCACCATTCGAAAAAAGCAAGTTAGAACCCGGATATATCAAGGCATATTTGCCGGGAACAAGAGAAAATGGAGGACAATACACTCATGCTGCAACTTGGACGATAATTGCTCAAACCATGCTGAACTTAAATGACAAAGCATATGAAAACTTTAGAATGATAAACCCAATAGAACATGCTCGTACCAAAGACGAAAGTAGCAAATACAAAGTAGAACCATATGTAATAGCAGCAGACGTGTATGGACAAGGAAACCTAGCTGGCCGTGGAGGCTGGACGTGGTACACAGGTTCAAGCAGTTGGATGTATATTGCAGGAATAAAATATATTTTAGGATTAAATATAGAAAACGGATATCTAAAAATAGAACCACACATACCACAAAATTGGGACAATTACGAAATAAAATATAAATACAAAAACAGCGTATTAAATATAAAAGTAGCACGTGGAAACATTATTTTAGGTCTAAATAAAAACAGCGAAAAAACAGGAGAAAATACTGCCAACATCACAAGCATAAGCAATACAACCATTGTAAAACAAATGATATGTAATGGAGAAGGAATACCAGAAAAACAAATAAAAATAGGAGAAAATGGAGTATACAATATAGAAGTAATAATATAAATTTTCGCCCAATAGGGACGCCCCTTTTTTGGGCGAAGATACATAATTATGAGTAAATTGATAGTCAAAATTATTTATGAAACTTAAATGTAATAAACTAGTAATAATATTGAAAAAAAGCTTTGACATATATGCGAGGTAGAGTTATAATAAGGGCAAAGATTTTGAACGGAAATGGTAGCTGAAAAATTATTGTTATACCATAGAAAGGATAAAATATGGAAAAAAGAGAATTAACATTAAACATTAGAGAAACAAATGAGCAAGCAAGAAGAAGAGTCTATAAAAGCAAACAATTACAAAAAAAGATATCATTATATAAAAAGTTAGGACTTGGAGCTGCAACAGTTAGCTTGGCAGCGGGAATAATTGGTGGTCCAATAATTTCAAATATGGCTAAAAATATTAGAAATACAAATGATACAAAAGCTGCAATACAAATGGTAGCAGATTCTGAGGAATATTTAGCAAGTATAAAAGCAAATCCAATGATGAGTAAGGTCGTTTCTGTGGAAGATTTTGATAGGCTTGAAGAATTGACAAATGCCATAGATACGTATAATAAATATAAAAATAAGGTAGAACCAACATTTAATGAGGAGGAAGCCTATTTAGAAGCATGTAATACAATTGGTAATGCAAAACAATTGGTAACAGATAATTATAATGCGATAATTAAGAAGAAAATTGCAGAAGCATATGGTATAAAAGATCCAAGTGATGTAAATAGAATACAAGTATATTGTGATGAGGTTTTTGATGGCAGCGAGGTTAGCAAAGTTACGGAAATAAAATTACCAACAGGCCAAGAACTAAAGAGCGCTACATCTTTGTTCTATAGTGGAAGCATAGATAAGAAATTCGTAAATGAAATTCAAAAATCAAATGAACTTGAAAAATATCATTTTTCAAAAGATGGCAAAATACCAACAGAAACGTTAGATAAGATTATTGAGAATTTTGCAGATGCACAAGCTTTTGATGCAAACTATAAACTAGTGACCGAAAAAGATGGAGAAAAAATCAAAATGCAAGAAATAGAGCGTTCAAAATCACAAGAAAGAGACGACAGATAAAACGAAAATAAAAAGAAGGAGTGTGCTTCTATGAAAGAAGAATTAGATCCAAACAAAAAAACAATATTAGTTGTTGACGATGAAAAGCCAATAATAGACATTTTGGTATATAATTTAAAAAAAGAGGGGTATAACACATTAGAAGCCACTGATGGCGAAATGGGCATAAACGTGGCACTAGAAGCAAGACCAGATTTAATATTGTTAGATGTAATGCTTCCAAAAGTAGATGGATTAACTGTTTGCAATAGGGTGAAGCAAGTATACAATGTTCCAATATTAATGATTTCTGCCAGAGATGAAGAAGTTGATAAAATTGTAGGACTTGAACTAGGTGCAGACGACTATATTACGAAACCTTTTAGTGTAAGAGAATTGATGGCGAGAGTAAAAGCCAACTTAAGAAAAAATGATGATGAAAATAATGCTAAAGAGAAAAAGAAGGACACAAAAATTGTTGTAGGAGACCTAGAACTTGACTTAGAAAAGGTTGAAGTTAAAGTAAAGGGAGAAGTTAAGCCGCTTACACCAAAGGAATTTGAGCTTGTTAAATTCTTAGCAATGCAACCTGGAGTTCCCGTTACAAGAGAAGTTCTACTTGAAAAAGTATGGAATTACGAGTACTATGGAGACATAAGAACTGTAGACGTAACTGTTTGTAGAATTAGAGAAAAACTAGGAGACAGCACAAAGAATTCAAAAATTATTATTAATAAAAGAGGGATTGGATACTATCTAGCCTCTAAATAAAAGGAATTAATGATGAAAAAATTACAAAATAAAATATTATTGATATTCTTTATAATAGGAACAATTATAATAATCGGAATGGGCGCTTTTTTTGCTGGGATAGTAGGTGAAACTCAAGATTTTATAGGAACTTCGGAATATGTAACTTCTCAAGATTTAATAAATATTACGGATACTCAAATGAACCAAGCAAAAATACTAATATTAGGAACAATATTAGTATTTTCTTGCATTGTAATTGTTGTTGGAATATTTATTTCAGAGGCTATTGTAAAGCCGTTAAATAAAATGATAATAAATGCTCAAAAACTGGCAAATGGTGAGAGTGTTGAACTTATAGAGTTAAACCCTAAGAAAAAAAGAAAAAAGAAAACAGAATTAGATTCTATTATAAATATAATTAGTGTTATGAATGTGGAAATGAACCAAAAATTGAATGAAGTAAATAGACAAAAAAGAGAAATTGAAGCTATTTTATTACACATGAATGATGGCATAGTGGCCTTTGATGAAAAAGGTAATATAATGCATATAAATCCTGCCGCTAAGGCACTTCTAAAAATTGATAAAGAATCAAATTTTGAAGAAATTTTTAGCAGATTTGATGCAAATATAAAAATGGATGCAATTTTGTACTTGGATAATACTGCTGAAGAGAAAATAGTAATTGGAGATAAAACTATAAACGTTTTCTTAGCATCATACAAAGATGAAAATGATTTATCATCTGGAATAATTGCTGTTATTCAAAATATTACAGAGCATGTTAAGCTAGATGATATGAGAAAAGAATTTGTCGCAGATGTATCTCATGAATTAAAAACGCCTATCACATCGATAATTGGTTATGCAGACACATTACAAGACGGAGATTACGACAAAGAAACACAGCAAAGATTTTTATCAGTAATTTCGTCTGAAGGCAGAAGAATGGCAGATTTAGTAAGTGATTTGTTGACACTTTCAAGATATGATACAAACAGAATGACAAGAGAGCTTACAATTTTTGATTTAGGTGAAGTCGCAAAAAAATGTCAAGAAAAATTAGCAATTGAAATAGAAAAGAAAAAACAAAATGTTGAATGTTATGTTACAGCGGATGTACCACCAATAGAAGCAGATAAAAATGGAATAGAAAGAGTAATATTAAATGTATTATCCAATGCTGTAAAATATACGCAAGAAAAAGGGAATATCAAAATTTATGTTGGCTTTGTATATAATGATGCTTACATAAAAGTAATAGACAATGGAATTGGAATTCCAAAAGAAGATTTAGCAAGAGTGTTCGAACGTTTCTACAGGGTAGATAAGGCTCGTTCAAGAGAAATGGGTGGAACAGGACTAGGTCTATCAATAGCAAAAGAGATAATAGAACAAAACAATGGAAGTATAGACATTAAGAGTGAATTGGGAAAAGGAACAGAAGTAGTAATTAGAATTCCAGCTGTAAAGAAAGGAACAGAAAATGAGTGATAAATTAAAAAATATATTAGAATGGATTGAATGCATAGTAATAGCAATTGTACTTGCATTATTAATAAGATATTATGTTGGAACTCCAACAGTAGTTCAGATGGACTCAATGTATCCTACATTAAAGCAAGGGGAAAGGTTAGTACTAAACAGAATACCAAGAACAAGAAAGCAACTTCCTAAAAGAGGAGATATAATTACATTTGAACAACCAAGCGTTACATACATTGGAGAAGATAAAGTAGATTTAAGTAATCCAGTTGCAATATATGATAAAGTGCCAACAAATATATTTTCTAAGTTCGCCTATTATGTGTTAGAATGGGGAAAGACGAGCTATATAAAAAGAGTTATAGGCTTGCCAGGTGAGCATGTACAAATAATGGACGGAAAAGTATATATTAATGGTGAAGAACTAGATGAATCTGCTTACTTAAATTCAAATGTGAAAACTGAAGCTTATGGTGGAATGTTTACAGATATAGTAGTTCCAGAAGGTTACGTATTTGCGATGGGAGATAATAGAAGCGTTTCGGCAGATTGCAGAAGATTTGGTTGTATTCCATTAGAAAAAATAGAAGGAAAAGTTACTATAAGATTTTGGCCATTAAATAAATTTGGAACTATGAAAAAAGCTGAATAGGAGATAAAAACTTGAGTTTTGAAAATATTATTGGAAATAAAAAGATAAAATCAGAATTTATAGATAATATAAAAAATAATACATTATCGCACAGCTATTTATTTGTAGGGCAAGAAGGAATAGGAAAAAAGTTATTTGCAAAGGAACTTGCTAAAATGGCTTTATGCTTGAATAATAAAACTGAAAATGATAATTGCAGTTCGTGTGTAAAATTTGATTCAGGAAACAACCCAGACTTCGTTTTGATAGAGCCTGATGGAAATTCTATCAAAATAGCACAGATAAGAGAGATGCAAGAAAATGTGTATACAAAACCAATTGTGTCGAGAAAAAAAGTATTTATAATAAATGATAGTGATAAGATGACAGAAGAGGCTCAAAATAGCCTATTAAAAACGTTAGAAGAGCCACCTGAATACATAATGATAATATTAATAACGGCAAACGAAAATAAATTGTTAAACACAATAAAATCTAGATGCTTAAAAATAAGTTTTAATAATCTTGAAACGAGTGATTTAATCTCATACATAAATAGTGTACAAGGAATGCAAGTGCCAAGTGAAAATTTGCTAAAGATGTGTAACGGAAGCATTGGAAAGCTAATGAAGGTAAATGAAAATTTAGAAGAATACAATGCAGTAGAAAGTACAACTAACAATTTTCTAAATGGGGAAATACCAAATGTAGTAAAAATGTTAAGCCAATTCGAGATATTATATAAATCAAAAGAGATTATAAACGATTTACTAGATTATATGATAGTAATAATTTATGAATATATCAACAAAAGTAAAGATTATAGAGCAAAATTTTTGAACTTAATAGCAATAATAGAAGACACCAAAAATAGAATAGTTTTGAATAATAATTATGATATGTGTATAGACAATTTATTATTGAAAATGTGGGAGGAGACGGTTGAAAAATAATTTAATTATTTTCAACTAAATTTAAGAAAGGGGACTATAGATGAAAACAATAGTTGGAGTTAGATTCAGAAAGCCTGGTAAAGTTTATTTCTTTGATCCAGGATACATACAATTAAACTTAAAAGATAAAGTCGTGGTTGAAACTACAATGGGAGAAGACGTAGGAGAAGTTGTAATAAATAAAAGACAGATTCCAGACGATAAAGTTTCAACAGAACTAAAAAGAATAGTAAGACTTGCCAATAATAGAGATTTAAAAAGAGTAGAAGACAACAAAATAAAAGAGCAAAAAGCAATGAAAGTGTGCAAAGAAAAAATAAAAAAACACAAATTAGACATGAACTTAGTAGACGTAGAATATAAGTTTGACAATAGTAAAATAATATTCTATTTTACAGCTGACGGACGTGTGGATTTTAGAGAGCTTGTAAAAGATTTAGCAGCTATCTACAAAACAAGAATAGAGCTAAGACAAATAGGTGTTAGAGATGAAGTTAGAAAAATAGGTGGAAATGGTGTTTGTGGAAGAGAACTATGTTGTTGCTCATTCTTAAATAATTTCGACATGGTATCAATAAAAATGGCAAAAGAGCAAAGTGCTTCTTTAAATCCATCGAAAATATCTGGAAACTGTGGAAGACTAATGTGTTGCTTGAAGTATGAGCAAGAAGTATATGAAGATAAAATAAAAAAATTGCCAAAAGTAGGTTCAATAGTAAAAACAGAAGATGGAGAAGGAACTGTTGTTACACAAGAGGTATTGAAAGAAGCAATAAAGGTACAATTTAGGAAAGACGATATCACAACATACAAAACATATCCAGCAAAAGAAGTAAAAGTAATAAAAAATGCAAGCGGAAATGATAAAAACAGTATTGAAAATACAGTAGATAGTGAAGAAATGGCAAACCTAAAAGAATTGCAAAAATTAGAAGAACTAGAAAAAAGAGACAAAATAATAGAAAAAGAAGAAAATAAAAAGAGAAACAATTAAATTTTTACATAAACCAACCCAGCCAGCAGAGGCGTTAAAATCTCTGCTGGCTGGTTGGGGGTTAAGAACATATTATTCTTCGGTTACTTCCACCTTCATAGCGACCCAAGGGGCTAAAACAGTACCGCATTTCGGACAAACTAAAAGTTTCATTTCCGGATACTGCGTAGAGTGAGAAACCAAGGTACCTTTAACAAAGATTTCTGTGAACTCTTCGTCACCTTCCAAGTAATCGTGTCTTATGATTTCTTTTCCATGAATAGGATTTAGATTTCGAACGGGCCTATGGGTATACCGCTTTTCTACGGACACTGTTTGAACTTCAATGTGCTGCTTTTCAGCAAACACATATCCGCAAGACGGACACTTCTGGGTAATGGTTCTTAACATATTTTCTGACCTCCTAAAATTATTTTTGAAAAGTCGAACATAATTCATGGCTCCGATATGAGCCAAAAGAACTAAAACTAATTATATCATTTTTTTGCGAGTATATCAATGTATAGAACGTAAAATTGACAAGATATTTCTTTTGCTTTTATTAACTATTTTATAAATTTTATTGCAATACATCTATCAATTTGATATACTACAAATAATCGTTTAGCTTTCTTTCAGTTGGGTGCATAAATTAGTTATTGTAATTTTGTATTTCAACTACTAGTTTATGCACCTAACTCTTCACATGAATTGTTAAGTGCAACATTATGAGAAAGGAGGCGGTAGAATTGAAACATAAAGATTATAATTGCAATGATATTGCCGTTAGATATCTTGGCAGGGCTTTAATCGCTCTGATTGTTGGTATTGTTTTATGTTTTCTAGCAAGTCTAGGATATACTTCATATATCAAATGGTCAGAAAAAGAAATTGAAGTTCGTGCAGTGAACTCCAATTCTATAAACGACATCAGATAAGGGCCTAGGCTCTTATCTTTTTTATTGAATTTAAACTTCAATAAAATAATATATAAGGAATTTTATTCCCTTATTATTCTATGCATATATTTGTTTTATATACATTTAGAAAGTAGTTAATATACTAACATACAGTATGATTAACTAATATCATGATACTACTTTTATTAGTTTTTGTCAATATTGGCAAAAATTAATTTCAAAAATCTTATTCTTCTTCTGGAGCATCAACTGGACATACATGAGCGCATGTTCCACAGCTTATGCACATAGAAGGATCAATTTCATATTTGCTTCCTTTATCAGAAATGCAAGAAACAGGGCAGTTAGCTGCACAAGCTCCGCAAGCAATGCATTTATCTGTAATTTTATATGCCATGAATTTCACCACCTTTTCTTTTCCTCCCCAAAGGGGCGTCCCTATTGGGCGATATTTGTCATCTCTTCTAAGTTTAACAACTCTTGCCACCTTTTGTCAACCTCTTTTTGAAATTCTTCTATCATCCATTCGTTTCCAGGTTTGAACATGTGCTTGAAACGTTTTTGTGGACGTAAGAATTCTTCTATTGGTAATTTTTTGGCTGGCTTGTATGTTATTTTATATACTCCGTTTACAACTTCGTATAATGGCCAGTAGCAGGTGTCTATTGCAAGTTTGTTTATCTTCATTAAATCTTCTGTTGCATAGCCCCAACCACGTGGGCATGGAGCTAAAACATTTAAAAATGTTGCACCTTCTGTGTATATTGCTTTTTCAGCTTTTTCATATAAATCTTTGAAGTTTGCAAATGCTGCTGTTTGAGCAACATATGGCAAATGGTGTGCTACCATTATTTGTGTTAAATCTTTTCTAGATTGCATCTTTCCAGGAATAACAGTTCCAGCTGGAGATGTTGTTGTGTCTGCAAATTTTGGTGTTGCAGATGAACGTTGAATTCCTGTGTTCATGTATGCGCCGTTATCGTAGCAAACATATGTCATGTCGTGTCCTCTTTCCATTGCACCAGAAAGAGATTGAATTCCTATATCATAAGTTCCACCATCTCCACCGAATGTTATGAACTTTGTTTTTTCTCCGTCTTTTTCTACTAATTTTCCTTGCTTTACTAAAGATTTATATGCAGCTTCTACACCAGAACATGTAGCAGATGCACACTCGAAAGCTGTGTGTATGTAAGAATCTGTCCATGCAGAATATGGGTAAATACATGTAGAAACTTCCATACATCCAGTTGCATTAGAAACAACTGCGTGATCACCTTCGTGTAATGCTCTCATAATCATTCTTGCAACAGGAGGAGCACCGCATCCGGCACACATTCTGTGTCCAGCAGTAAATCTTGATGGTTTAGTTGCCATTATTTCTTTTAAATTATATGCCATTGTTTATTTTCCTCCTTTACGTAATCCTAAATATCTATAAGGGTTTCCTAAATTTCCAGTCTTAATAATTTCTTGTAAATCCTCGAATACACTTACAATGTCTTTTGTAGTAGTATCTCTACCACCAATTCCATACATGTAGTCTATCATTGGAACATTTGCAATTTGATTTGTATACATTGCAGATGTTACGTCTGTAAATAGGGGAGCACCAGCAGCATTTACACTGTCGTCTTTATCTAAAACTGCAACAGCCTTTAAATGTGATAATGCTTTTGCAATTTCTTCTGCTGGGAAAGGCCTGTAAACACGTACCTTTAATAGACCAGCCTTAATTCCTTTTGCTCTTAAATCGTCTACAACAGCCTTTGTTGTGCCTGCTGTAGAGTTCATACAAACTATTGCAATTTCTGCATCGTCTAATTTGTATTCTTCGAAGAAGCTATACTTTCTTCCAGTCATTTTTTCGAATCTATCAGCAACTTCTAGAATAACCTTTTTTGCGTTTCTCATAGCTTCTGCTTGTTGATATTTATGCTCAAACAAAAATGCTTGCAAATCCATCGGTCCCATTGCAACTGGTTCATCATGATTTAACAAATAATGTTCTGGCTTATATGTACCAACAAATTCTTTAACATTGTCATCTTCGATAAGCTCAATATTTTCTATTGAATGAGATGTAATAAATCCATCTTGGCAAACCATTAAAGGAAGTAAAACATCTTTATTTTCGGCAATTTGATGTGCCATTATTAAATTATCATATGCCTCTTGGTTATTCTCAGAGAAAAGCATAATCCAGCCAGCATCACGTACACCCATTGCATCAGAATGGTCATTGTGTATGTTTAAAGGACCAGAAACGGCTCTGTTTACCAAAGACATAACTATTGGGAGTCTTGAACCAGAAGCTATATAAAGCATTTCCCACATAAAAGACAATCCATTTGCAGATGTTGCCGTCATAGCTCTTGCACCAGCAGCTTCCGCACCTATACAAGCACTCATAGCACTGTGCTCACTCTCAACTGCTACAAACTCTGTATCAACTTGTCCGTTACTAACAAATGTTGAAAAGTATTGTGGAATTTCCGTTGATGGGGTAATAGGGAAGGCTGCAACAACATCAGGGTTAATTTGTCTCATAGCAACTGCTGAAGCTTCATTTCCACTTAAACGTTCTCTTATACTCATACTATTTTCCAACTCCTTCCTTCATTTCTATTGCACCGAAAGGGCAAACTTTGCTACAAACTCCACATCCCTTGCAATAATCGTAATTGAAATCTTCTCTTTTACATTCTTTATTAACAGGAATAGAGTCATCAGGGCAAACAGGGAAGCACAATCCACATTGTGTGCACTTTTCTGGAATCCATACTGGGTACATACTTCTCCAGTCACCTGTCTTAAATTCTCTAGCATTTCCAGCTTGATAAATAATTCCGCCTGGCGTTAATTCATTTGCTGGTGTGTTTTTATCTATATGCATTTTTGACATTTTTTATCACAATCCTTTCTTATAATGTATAAATTCGATTGGAAAAGAATTAAATTTTCCTTGCCAAAATTATAATTGTTTTTCAATCTTACCTCCTTAATTAATCTTCTTAACTTCATTCAAAGCCATTTCTAAGGCTTTCATGTTTCCTTCTATAACCTCAGGCTTTTTTGCAAATTTATGCTTGAACGAGCCTTTCATATCATTTAAAAAGTCTTTTTCATCCATAATATTTGCAACTTTAACAATAGCAGCAAGCATTGGAGTATTTGGAAAATATCTTCCTAAAGCCTCTTCAGAAACTTTCCTTGCATCTATGCAATAAATTCCACCTTTATATCCTTTTAATGCTTTCTTTAAATAATCTGCATCTTTTACTGTATTTATTACTATGGCTCCAGTTTCTTTAAGACCAGCAGTTACATCAACAGTTTCTAAAAGAGTGTCATCAACAACTACAACATAATCAGGCTCATAAATATTGCTATGAATAACAATAGGACTATTGCTAATACGATTGTAAGCTGTAATTGGGGCTCCCATTCTCTCTGGACCATATTCAGGGAAACCTTGAATATATTTACCAGTGTTAAATGCTGCATCTGCAAGCAAAAGAGAAGCTGTTTTAGCACCTTGGCCACCTCTACCGTGCCATCTAATTTCTACCAAATTTTCCACTTTAAAAAATCTCCTTTCTTAAAAGTTATGCTGTACTAAAACATAATTGCTATAACAAAATTAATTTTTAGAAATTTTCATTCAAAAATGTATAGATTCTATAATTAAGTTAATTATAAAATTTATACAAATAAAATTGAATTTTTTTAATAGCAAAAAAATTAGTACAAAACTAACATGTTCAGTATATTCTTATTTGGCTCACATGTCAAGAAAAGTGAACAACAATTCGGTAAATAATATAGAAAATTTATTGACTTATTTATTAAATTTATTATATTATATAAGTATTAAAAAAGAGAAAGAAGGATTCTAATGAAAAAAATTCTGAGAGACAATAAAGGTTCAATTTCTGCATTAGTTGTTATAAGTGTATTGCTTTATTCGATAGTACTTACAACAGCTTTTATGCAAGCTTCTTCAAAAAGGAAAATGCAAATGGAAAGTCAAATACTAGCAAAAGAAGCATATGAAAAGCAGCTAGATAATTTGGATGAAATAAGGGATGAAGTAATTGGATTACCAAGAACTAATGAGACTCAGCCATATTATCCAAGTAGAGAATTTAAACAAGTAAAAGAAACTAATTTAGATAATGGACTTGTAATAGAAGATGGTAATGGGAACCAATATGTTTGGGTAGAAGTTCCAAAGAACACAACAGTATATCCTACAGCTGGATTAAATATAACAAATTTTACAGATGATGAATATACAAAAATAGAAAATGATTTGCACACATATACTAGTGTGTACAGAAATGGAACAGGACGTAAAGATACCTGGGTGGCAGATAACAACAATACAGGATGGTTTACAGAAAGCGAATATTATGCACAAAAAAAGACAATGTTAAAAAGTGTTTACCAAAATGGTGGATTTTATGTAGGAAGATACGAAGCTGGAATTGGAACTAATAGAATGAGTATAGAATCACAAGTAGATGGAAAATATCCGGTACCAACAACAGCACCAGTAACAAAAGCAGATGCATATCCATACACATATGTAACAAGAACACAAGCACAAAATTTAGCAAGTAATGTAAATTCAGGAACTAAAACAAGTAGTTTAATGTTTGGAGTACAATGGGACTTAATACTTGCTTTTATGCATACAAAAGGTAATGTAAGCAATAATGAAATAAATGAAAATAGTGTAAATTTAGGAAATTACAGAGATAATATTTGGAATATAACTAATAAAAATGCAAAATATTCTGTAGAAGATGGTAATAATTACATCAATTGCCCATATGAAAAGAAACAAGCTGAAAATATACTATTAACAACTGGAAGTAGTGAAAAATTTGCACATATGAATATTTATGATATTGCGGGAAACGTGTGGGAATATACACTAGAAAATACAGGAGAAGCTAATAGACCGTGTTCATTAATGGGAAGCTATTACAAATATAATGGCTCAGTTACGGTATCAACAAGGCAGTATTTAGTTGCTACAAACTATAATTTTTACGATTTGGGCTTTAGAATAGTTATATATTAAAAACTAAAATATATATGTAAAAAAGAATATCCAATAGAATAGATAATAAACACATTTATTCAATTGGATATTTATTATATTATGGAAAAATTCACTACTTTATAAATAAATTAAGGAAAATAAAAAAATTAAATTTAATTTTATAATTCTAATTTTTCTTCAAAACATCTTGTAAAAAATATCTATTTATTATAGAATAGGGATGTTTACGGATGCAGAGGTGAAAAATGAGATTTATAGGAAACAAAACGAATTTATTAAATGATATACAAAAGGTAATCAAAGAAAATTGTGATGGAAGCGAGAAGGTATTTTGCGATTTATTTTCTGGTACTTCATCAGTTGCAAGATTTTTTAAAAATGAATACAAAATCATATCTAATGACATGTTGTATTTTTCATATGTGTTGCAAAAGGCAACAATTCAGAATAATCAGATTCCGGAGTTTAAAAAAGTAAAAATAGCATTGAATATAAAAGATGTATTTGATTATTTGGAAAATGCTCCTATTGATATAAAGGATGGATTTGTGTATTCTAATTATTCTCCACATGAGAAATGTGAAAGAATGTATTTAACAACAGAAAATGCTCAAAGAATAGATTTTATTCGAACAACAATAGAACAATGGAAAAATGAAGAACTTATTAACGAAAATGAATATTATTATTTGTTAGCATCTTTACTTGAAGGAATTCCATTTGTATCTAATATAACTGGAACATATGGAGCATATTTAAAAGAGTGGGATAGAAGAGCATTAAAAAAATTTGAGCTTATTAGATTGAATGTTATCGATAATAATTGTGATAATGAATGTTATAATACAGACTCTAATAAATTGATAGAGCAAATAAGTGGGGATATACTTTATTTGGATCCTCCATACAATGAAAGGCAGTATTTACCAAATTATCATCTACTTGAAACGATAGCTAAATATGATAATCCGATAATAAATCGGTAAAACAGGAATAAGAGAATATGTAAATCAAAAATCAGATTATTGCATTAAAAGCAAAGTTTACAATGAACTGGAAGAATTAATAAAAAAAGCCAATTTTAAACATGTTATTTTAAGCTACAATCAAGATGGAATTTTATCTGAAAAAGAAATAGAAGGAATTTTAAAAAGATATGGAATTATTAATACATATAGGTTATATAAAATTCCTTATAAGCAGTATCAAAATAAATTAACTAAAAAATTGGATATGCATTATGAATATATTTTTTACATAAAAAAGGAAAAAATGAGTAATAAACAGCCTGAAGTTTATTTTTATGTCCCATATGCAGATGCGCTACAAGTTAGAGAAGATGAGGAAAAATATACATATGCTAATGGAATTGTTTCAAGAAGAAAATTTTTAAAGAGTCCGCTGAATTATATTGGTGGAAAGTATAAATTACTACCACAATTAATAGAATTCTTTCCAGAGAAAATAAACACTTTTGTAGATTTGTTTTCAGGAGGATTTAATGTTGGAATAAATGTAGATTGCAATAAAGTTGTATGTAATGACATGAATACATTTATTATAGATTTATATAAAGAACTATATAGTAAACCAATAGATGAAACTCTAAACAAAATAACAGGAAGAATTAATGAATATGGATTATCAAAAGAAAATGAAGAGGCTTTTAAGAAATTTAGGAATTATTACAATAAAACAAAAGAACCAATAGACTTATATACTTTGTCATGTTATTCATTTAATTATCAGTTTAGATTTAATAACAATAAAGAATATAATAATCCATTTGGAAGAAACAGAAGTCAATTTTCAGACAATATGAAATCAAACTTAATTCTTTTTACCGAAAAACTAAAAAGTATGAATGTGGAGTTTTTATCCGAACCATTTGATAAAGTAGATTTAAGTAGATTAAATAGTGAAGATTTTGTATACTGTGATCCTCCTTATTTAATAACGACTGGCTCGTATAATGATGGCAATAGAGGGTTTAAGGATTGGAAAGAAGAAGAAGAAATACAATTATATAAAGTACTAGATGAATTAAATAAAAGAAAAGTAAAATTTGCATTGTCAAATGTTATTGAACATAAAGGAAAAGAAAATATACTTTTGAAAGAGTGGAGTAAAAAATATAAAACAATATATTTGACAAGTGATTATTCAAATTCGAGTTATAATACTAAACGTGATAAGAGCATAGAAGTATTAATTATAAACTACTAGGAGGATAAGATGATTGAATTAAGAAAGATGGAAAATAGAAAATTTAGAACTTTTGGCTGGGTACAAGATCCGAGTGACTTTAAGTCCTTATATAATGTTGTCGCAATTTTTGATAATACATCAGAAGTACATAAGCAATTAGTTGATGAAAGAATAGAAAAGCTTATAGAAGAAAAAGACGGAAGAAGCCATTTTTTAGAAGTAATGAGAAGTAAACCATTAAAAATAAAATACACGGATTTAATAGGAACGGCATTTACACCTAGGTCAAGTGCAAGATGCAATGGAATTGTTCAAGCTACAGTAGAAGGACAAAAAAGAAAATTTATTAGCGATTGGCCAGCAGATAATTTTGTTAGATGGGCTCATTGCCTAGGATTTATACAGTACAATTATGAGGACGATACTTTTGAAATAACAAAAAAAGGGCTAGAATGGATTAAAACAAAAGATGCTAGTGAAGGTAAGCTATTGTTGGAAGAGGCAATTCTTAGTTATCCACCGGCAATTAGAATTTTAAGGTTGCTGTCAAATGGAAAAGTAATGACAAAATTTGAGCTGGGCTCTAACTTGGGATTTATAGGGGAAGATGGTTTTACAAGTATTCCTCAAAATGTATTAATTATGACATTAGCAACAACAGAGTCTATAAATGAAAAAAATAAAATTAAAACTAACACAGAAGGGTCTTCAGATAAATACGCCAGAATGATAGGAAAATGGTTGACAGAACTAGGATTGCTGAAACAAGTTACGAAAGAAATTGTAGTGGCTATTGGTGGAAAAGAATACAAAGAAGAAATAGGACAATCATATATTATAACTAATGAAGGATTAAAAGCACTTAATAGGGCAGAAGGAAAAAGTAGATTTTGTAGAATTTCTAAGAATGTATCATGGGAAATGATGGCGACGAAAGGAAATGATAGAAATTATATAAGAACGAGAAGAAGTATAATACTTAAAATCTTAGCAGAAAGTAAAAAAGGATTAACTATAGACGAAATAAAAAACAAATTGGAATCTTATGAGATTTTTGAATTACCAAGTGCTATAAGTGATGATATTTGCGGATTAACTAATATAGGGCTAAATATTGATTACAAAAGTGGGAAGTATTATTTTAATGATATAATTATGGACTTTGTAATTCCAATAATTATTAAAGCTGAAAAATCGGAATTCTTAATTGAGAAAGATAAATTAAGAGAAAAACTAGATACATTACCACACGATTATTTGTCTATGGTAGATTTAGCATATGATAGCAAACAAAATAGATTATTTGAGATGAAAACAATAGAATTACTGATAAATGAATGTAATTATAAGGGGCTACATTTAGGTGGAACACGAAAGCCAGATGGAATTGTATATACTAATAATGAAGTTGAGAATTATGGAATAATAATTGATACGAAAGCTTACTCTAAAGGGTACAATTTACCAATTTCACAAGTGGATGAAATGACAAGATATGTTGAAGAAAACAATAAAAGAGAAAAGAAACGTAATCCAAATGAATGGTGGAATAATTTTGATAGTAATGTAAAAAAATTTTACTTCTCATTTATATCTGGAAAATTTGTTGGAAATATTGAAGAAAAACTCCAACGTATAACACTGTTTACTGAGATTTATGGAAATGCAATAACTGTAACTACATTGCTATATATAGCCAATGAAATAAAAGCTAATAGAATGAAAAAATCAGACATTATGGAATATTTTAATGATAAAGTTTATTAGTAAACAAATATGTAAAGTAAAAAAATGAAATACTTAAAATTTGGAAATTTATTCCTAGTTTTAGGTGTTTTTTTATTTTTACTCTTAAAATAAGGTTCCTAAAATTATCATTCTCATCAAATTTGTAAATTTCACAAAATGCCCAATTTTACTTGACTTTTTGCCCATTTGCGTATAATATATTAGTAGAAAATTATGGATTAAAAAATCTATAAAAAGTTTGTGAATTTGATAAGAGTTAGTAAGAAATGGAGGATTCTATGGGAGAGGTTATAGTAATAACATCAGGAAAAGGTGGAGTAGGAAAAACAACTACAACAGCAAATCTTGGTTCTGCTCTTGCCCTAAAAGGAAAAAAAGTTGTATTAGTAGATACTGATATTGGCCTTAGAAACCTTGATGTTGTAATGGGATTAGAAAACAGAATAGTATACGATATAGTAGATGTTGTTGAAGAAAAATGTAAACTAAGACAAGCCCTTATAAAAGATAAAAGGTTTGAACAGTTATTCCTATTACCAGCTGCTCAAACTAGAGATAAAAGCGCTATAAATGAAGAACAAATGAAAGAACTAACTAGCAAACTAAAAGAGGAATTTGACTATATTATAATCGACTGTCCTGCTGGAATAGAGCAAGGTTTCAAAAATGCAATTGCAGGAGCAGACAGAGCTATAGTAGTAACAAATGCAGAAATATCTTCAATCAGAGATGCAGACAGAATTATAGGATTATTAGAAGCGTCTGAGATTAGAAATCCAGAGCTAATTGTAAATAGATTAAGACCAAACATGGTTAAAAAAGGAGAGATGATGGATGTTGACGATATTGTTGACTTACTATCAATCAATCTTTTAGGCGTCGTGCCAGACGATGAGTTTATAATTACTCAAACAAATAAAGGAGAACCTGCAGTAATAAACAAAAAAGCTCCATCAGGAAAAGCATATTTAGAAATTGCAAGAAGAATTCTTGGTGAAAATATTGATGTTACAATTCCGGGCAGAGATGAAGGATTTTTTACCAAAATAAAAGGCATATTCAGAAAAAAATAGTGGAGGGTACATAATGTTTGAGAACGTAATTAATTTCTTTAAAAAGATTGGAAAGAAAGACCAGATAGAAGCAAAATCTAAGGATACAGCAAAAGAAAGGTTACATTTAGTTTTAATGCAAGATAGAGCAAATGTTTCAGCTGATTTCTTAGACATGATGAGACAAGAAATAATAGAAGTTATAAAAAAATATATAGATGTTGATGAGAAAGATATAGATGTGCGTCTAACAAACAAGACAAATGAGGATGGAACAACAGGTGCACCAGCATTATATGCAAATATTCCAATCGCCGGAATAAGGGAAGAAATGAAAAAAGAAAAAAATATAGAAAAAGAAACAGTAGAAAAAAAGCAGAAAGAAAATGCTAAAAAGGAAGATAAAACAGAAGAAGATAAGAATTCAAAAAAGGCTGTAGAAGAAAAAGCTTCTAATGAGAATAATGAAAAAGTTGTAAAAGATGATTCTAAAGACGAAGAGTTAGACGAGAGCGCAGTTGATACATCTGATGACGATGAAAGCGTTGATGATGAGAGTGAAAAATCTGATGTAGAAAACGAAGATAATAAATCAGAAAATGATGATTCAGAAGATGACAATGAAGAGGTAGATGAAACAGATGACTCAAAAGATTCTGAAGAAGTAAAAGAAAAAGTATCAGCTAACAAATCTAATGAAGAATAAATGAGGAGATTCAATGGGAAAGAAAATATTAAAAAATATGGACTGGGGAATTCTCGTTTGTATAGTTATTTTATTAGCCATTGGTTTAGTAGCATTATTTTCAGCAACGCAAGGCACAGAATATGAAGAATTTAAGAAGCAGATAATGTGGCTTGCTATAAGTATTCCAATAATGATAATTCTAACATTTGTTGATTATAATACAATATCAAAAATTTCTCCAATATTGTATGTACTAATGATAATTTCGCTAATTGCCGTTATGTTTACGAAAAGTGTAAATGGTGCGACAAGCTGGTTTACAATAGGTTCTGTATCAATACAGCCAGCTGAATTTGCAAAAATAATAGCAATAATTTCATTATCAACTTATGTAGCGAAAATACAGGAAAAAGGCAAAGATCAAATAAGCAGACCAACTAGGTTACTATTAGCACTTACAATAGTTACAGTTCCTGTACTTTTAATAGTAAAACAACCAGATTATGGAACAGCAATAACATTTATAATAGCAACAATTTTTATATTATTTGTTGCAGGAATAAAGAAAAGGTATATCATTACCGGAATTTTATTAGTTGTTATTTTGCTACCTGTATTGTATATTTTTGTATTACCAGAGCATGCCAAAACAAGAATTGATGTGTTCTTAAATCCAAATTTAGATCCAAGAGGTGCTGGATACAATGTTATTCAATCTAAGCTTGCAATAGGTGCAGGGGAGTTCCTCGGAATGGGAATTTTAAAAGGAAACCAAACTCAATTAGGTTTCTTATATCCAAAGACTACAGATTTTATATTTGCTGTAATAGGAGAAGAAATGGGCTTTATTATAGCTGCAACAGTAATAATAACTTATGTTGTGCTTATAACAAGGTCGATATTTATAGCAAAAACAGCAAAAAATAATTTAGGGTCATATATAGCTATAGGAATTGCAGGAATATTTTTATTCCATATGGCAGAAAATATAGGAATGACAATGGGATTATTACCAATAACAGGTGTTCCACTACCATTCGTAAGCTATGGTGGAAGTTCATTACTTACAAACTTAATGATGATAGGTCTTTTGTTAAATATTAGTGGTAGAAGACAGAAGGCAATATTTATAGACTAACGATTGAAAAATAATAAAAATATATAAAATTTAAACGAGGTAAATTTTGAAAATAGGAAATGTAGAACTAGAAAATAATATATTTTTAGCACCAATGGCAGGCATTACAGACCTGCCATTTAGGTTAATTTGCAAAGAAAATGATGCAGGGCTTGTATATACAGAGATGGTAAGTGCAAAAGCACTTTTATACAATGATGAAAAAACAAAATTGTTACTAAAGACTTGTGATAAAGAAAAGCCGTTAGCTGTGCAGATATTTGGAAGTGATGTTGAGGCAATTGCATATGCAAGTAAATATGTTAGTGAATTTGCAGATATTGTAGATATTAACATGGGATGCCCAGCACCGAAAGTCGTAAAAAATGGTGATGGAAGTAGATTATTATTAAATTTAGAACTAGTAAAACAAATAATAGAAACAGCAGTTGCAAATTCTAAAGTGCCAGTAACAGTCAAAATGAGAACCGGCTGGGATGCGGATAATATTGTTGTTGTAGAAGCAGCAAAAATAGCGGAAAAAGCTGGTGCATCAGCAATAACAGTACACGGAAGAACAAGAAGCCAATACTATTCTGGGGAAGCAGATTGGAACATAATAAAAGAAGTAAAACAAAGTGTTAGCATTCCGGTAATAGGAAATGGAGATGTTACGAGCCGAGAAATAGCAAAGAAAAGGTTAGAACAAAGTGGAGTAGATGCTATAATGATAGGAAGAGGAGCATTCGGAAATCCATGGATATTTAGAGAAACAGTGCAATATCTACAAAACGGCATTTGCATTCAAAAACCAACAAACGAAGAAAAATATGAGACAATACTAAAACACTTAGGACTAGAAATAGAAGAAAAAGGAGAAAACATAGCAGTAAAAGAAATGAGAAAATATATCTCTGCATACACAAAAAGCATGCCAGACTCAAGTAGTTTTAGAAGTAAAATAAACACAATGGAAACAGCAGAAGAAGTACGAAAATGCTTAAAAGAATATTTCGCCCAATAGGGACGCCCCTTTTTGGACGAAATTAAATTTACAATTTAACTATAAGATTAAAAATTGTGGTTTAATTGTAAATATTAAATAGAATAGTGAATATTTATAATTCCTCTCAATATATTATTATTAAATATATTGGGAGTTTTATTGTATGAATGTTAAATTTATAAAGTCAAAAAAATTTTTAATTATTGTAGTAGGCATTGCTATTTTGTTGGTTATAATTTTAATTATTTTTTCTAAAAAAAGTTATGAAACTATAAATATTGGAAATAATAATCTTAACAAAACTTTAGAGGAAGTTGAAGATTATATTTTAAATATTAAAGAGTATACAGCTACAATAGAGGTTACTGTAAATAGCAATAAAAATAGTAACAAATACTTAATTAAACAAAATCACAAAGAAAAAAATGATGAGCAAGAAGTACTAGAGCCAGATACTATTAAGGGAGTAAAATTAACATACAAAGATTCATCATTAATAGTAGAGAATAGCAATTTAAATTTAGAAAAAATATATAATAATTATCCATATATCGAAAGCAATATACTTTGGTTAAACTCTTTTATTGAAGAATATCGAAATTCTGAACAAAGAAATATAACAGAAAAAAATGAAGAGATAGTAATGCAAATAAAAAGAAAAAATGATAAAAAAATAGCCACAGAGGAGCTAATTTTAGACAAAAAAACACTTAAACCAACAAAATTATCAATAAGGGACAATAGCAAAAATGTAATAGTTTACATATTATACAATGAGATAGAAATAAAATAATTTATCTCAAAACTAGTATTTAAAATATATCAAAAAACAAATCTTAGTTACAGAAATAGTAGGAGTGAATAATATGATAGTAAAAAGAGGAGATATGTTTTATGCTGATTTAAGTCCTGTAGTTGGTTCAGAGCAACGGAGGAATTAGACCCGTTGTAATAATTCAAAATGATATGGGAAATAAACACAGCCCTACAGTTATAGCAGCTGCAATAACTTCTCAAATGGGGAAGAACAAGCTTCCGACTCATATAGAAATTGGACCAGAAAATTCAAAATTAAAAACAGAATCAATAGTGCTAACAGAGCAAATACGAACAATAGATAAAAGCAGATTAAAAGAAAAAATAGGTCATATAGATGATGAAAATGTTATGAATAAGATTAATAATGCATTAGGAGTGAGTTTCGGCCTATAAAGTTGCAAAATAATTACAATTTCAGCTACGTCAAATTTCATTCAAAACGCGGTTACATACAACACGTATGCGCTATTACCTTTTGAACTCATTTTTTATGCTAAAATTTAATTCTTTCACAACAAGAATAACGAACAGCGTGAAGATGCTATAATTGTAAAAAGCTAAAAGTACTTAAACTTTTAGCTTTTTTATTATTTTGATTTCGTTATATAAATCATCAATTCTTTTTTCGCGGATTACCAAAGCGGCTCTATATTCTTTTAAAATTTGATGATAATTTTGAAAGTTTTCTCCAGCCTGAAATAGCATAACCATTCCTTCTTTGTAGTAATCTCTTTTCTTTTGTTTAGTAGCATTTTGCATTTTCATATTGTAAGAATCAATCAATTCTAGACGTTTAATAGATTCCTTTAAGTAGTCAATGTAATCAATAACACAACTTATTTCATATTTAGTATCTTCAATAACAATTTTAAAAAGGCATTTTAAAATTTTAGGACTAATTTTTCCACTTTGTGCATTCTCAGAAAGTTGGTCTAAAGCAACAACTTTGTGCATGTCATCAGGTTTTGCATCTTTTAACATTAATTTCAATGTCTCTGAAATGTTTACGTGAGTTTTATAGTGACGTTTTGTAACCAATGCATCATATTCATCTGCAACACGTATTATTCTTGCAACAAAAGGAATATCTTCTTTCTTTAAACCTTGAGGATAGCCTGTTCCATTTAATGCTTCATGGTGATATAAAGCTCCTTCTGCATATGGACGCAAACGCAAATCCTTCATACATATATTATAACCTAAAGTAGTATGTGTTTTCATAACTTCAAATTCTTCGTTGGTTAAAGGTCCATCTTTTGATAATATCTCGTATGGAATTTGTGATTTACCAATATCATGTAAATAACCACAAATAATTGCATGAACTGTAAATTGCTTATTCAATCTTAAATATTGACAGATTCTACCCGTTAAATTTCCAACATTTTCAGAGTGACGCTTTGTCATAGGGTCTAATCTATCTAAGATAGAAAGTTCATATCTTATTTTTTTATCTAGATTATATATTTTTATGGAAGTTGAGTCATAAAAATCAAAAGTTTCTTGATACATAAAATTTCTCCTTCGTAATACTATAAAAATAATAACACTATAATAAAAAAAAGGCAACAGAATTTTTGCTTATTTGTGGGACGTTTTTCAAAATGAAAAATGTTCATAAGTAATATTATAAAAATGAACGACCATTCGAAAACGTGTAATGCTTTTAAATACACGCTTTCAGCAGAAATTTACATGCAAATGTGAAAAGTTTATTTATTTTGCTTGACAATTAATAAAACTTGTATTATCTTATGTATAAGTTGATTAGGTATTCGAGAGGGGGTGAACTTACAAGATGAGTTCAGAAGAAATATTTGAAAAAGTAAAATCAATAATAGTTGAGCAATTAGGTGTAACTGAAACATCAGTTACAATGGAAGCTTCTTTTATAGATGATTTAGGAGCTGATTCATTAGATATAGTAGAATTAATAATGGCACTAGAGGAAGAATTTGATACAGAAATCCCAGATGCTGATGCTGAAAAGATAGTAACAGTAAGTGACGTTGTTGATTATATAAAGGATCACGTAGCTTAAGATAAAATAAATTTGAAAGGTTTAAATACCTTTCTTTATTTTTTTGTTTACAAATGCAAAAAAATGAGGTAATATAGTACTTGATGAGGAGGTGAGAATATGGAACAGAATAGAGATTTGTCAGCTTTAGAACAGAACATAGGATATAAATTTAAAAATATTAATCTACTAAAAAATGCTTTAACACACACATCATATGCATATGAACATAAAATTGCTAGCAACGAAAAACTAGAATTTTTAGGAGATAGTATATTAGAATTTTTATCAAGCAAGTATATTTATAATAATTATCCTAATTTAAAAGAGGGAGAAATGACTAAAGTTAGGGCTACGGTTGTATGTGAGGACAGCCTTTACAAAATTGCAGAAAAGCATAATTTTAGTGATTTCTTGTACGTTGGAAAAAGTGAACAGATGCATCAAGGAAATAAAAAAGTAGCAATAATGGCTGATAGTGTAGAGGCTGTTATAGCTGCAATGTATTTTGATTCTGGCTTAGAGCAAGCTGAAAAGTTTATAATAGAAAACTTGAAAGAAGAGATAAAAATTGCAAGCAAAAATGTTGGAATAAAAGACCACAAGACCGTATTACAAGAAAAACTTCAAGTACATGGAACTGTTGATATTAAATACGAAATTATTAAAGAAACAGGACCAGACCATGACAAAACATTCACTGCAGAAGTAAAATTGAATGGCAAAGTGTTGGCAACAGGAGAAGGAAAAACAAAGAAACAGGCTGAAATGAATGCTGCAGATAAGGCACTAAAGAATTTATAAAAATATGAATTATGTGGACGGAGGTAAATAATATTGAAAAAAGAGTATATCATTCCAATATTTGTACCACATTGGGGATGTAAAAAATGTTGTACTTTTTGTAACCAAAGAACCATTAGCGGAGAGAAAAAGCAAGTAACAGCAGACGATGTTAGAAAGACTATTGATTACTATTTAAGTAATTTTAAGACTGACAAGAACTACGTTGAAGTTGCTTTTTTTGGAGGAAGCTTTACTGCAATAGAAGTTGAAAAACAAGAAGAACTATTGCAAGCGGTTCAGCCATATATAAAAAGCAAAAAAGTAAACAGTATTCGTCTATCAACAAGACCCGATGCAATAGATAAGCCAATTCTAAAAATGCTAAAGAAATACCACGTAAAGACTATAGAACTTGGTGTTCAATCTTCAAATAACTATATTTTGGCTAGATGCAAGAGAGGGCATAGCTTCGAAGACGTTATTAAAGCATCAAAATTAATTCGTTGGTATGGATTTAATCTCGGACATCAGATGATGGTTGGGCTTCCAGAAAGTAGCGAAAAAGATGATATTCAAACTGCGAAGGATTGCATAAAATTAAAACCTAAAATGGTTAGAATTTATCCCGTGCTTGTAATAAAAGGAACAGAGCTTGAACAAGAATTTAATAAGGGGGAATTTACTCCATTAACCGTTGGACAGGCTGTAGAGAGAAGCAAAGAAATACTAAAAATGTTTAATAAAAAACACATTCAAGTAATAAGAGTTGGTTTGCAAAATACAGATACAATTACAGATTCTACTAATAAAGATAGTGAAGTTATTTCTGGACCATACCACCCAGCATTTGGTCAGCTTGTGGAAGATGCAATTTGGTATGACAAGCTTGTTGACGACATAAAACACATAAATGCAAAAGTGATTAGAGTTGAAATAGAAGCAAACTCTAAGGATTTAAATAATATTATTGGACATAAAAAAGAAAATATAAATAAATTAAAAGATACATATGCTGTAATTACAATAGTAAAGTGTAACAACAAAATAAAACCAGGAAAATTCAAAATAAATGTTTTAGAAACTGCATAAAAGTATAAAAATGCCTATATTTGCCAATAATGCTAATATAGGTGATTTTTATGGTAGAGAAAAAAACAAGAAAACAAAAGAAGATTAGAAAAAATATAGAAAATATTTGTGAATTAAATAAAAGATGTGCAAAAAAGCTGATAAAAGAGTATATATACATTGCTTTTGGGTGTTTAGCAATGGCTGTTGGAGTGTCGCAATTTTTACTACCAAATGAGCTATCGACTGGTGGATTTTCTGGAATTGCAATAATAGTCTATTATTTAACAAATTATCCCATGGGAACGACTATGCTAATATTGAACATACCATTGCTGTTAATTGCATACTTTAAAGTAGGAAAACAATTATTTGCACGATCTATTTATGGAACGGTGTTATTTTCTGTATTTGTAGACCTTTTAGATAGAATCGAGCCATTAACACATGATAAATTTTTAGCATGTATCTATGGTGGAATATTTATGGGAGTTGGCACAGCTGTAATTTTGAAATTCAATTCTTCAACTGGTGGATCGGATCTGTTATCATATGTAATTAGAGCATACAAACCACAATACAGAAGTAGTAACTTGATATTATTCATAGATGTAATAATCATAACTGCAAACGTGATATTCTTCAAAACAATCGAAATCGGATTGTATTCTGCAATTGCAATATTTTTAATGGGAAAGATGATAGACTTGATTTTCGAGGGTATAAACTTTACCAAAGCTTTGCTAATAATTTCTCCACATTATCAAGAAATTGCAGAAACCATAGGAAAGACAATAGACCGAGGAAGCACAGCTTTATATTCAAAAGGAATGTACACAAATGAAAAACGTATGACCTTACTATGTGTAGGCTCTAGAACGGAAGCCTATGCGATGCAAAACATTGCAAAAAAAATTGATAATGATGCTTTTATAATAATATTAAATGCAAGAGAAGTAATTGGAAGAGGATTTAAGTAGAAGAGAGGAAAATAAAATGGAACAAACATATGTAATAGAAAATTGTAAATCTTTTAATGCCAGAGATATTTTTGAGTGTGGACAATGTTTCAGGTGGAATGTGCAAAAAGATGGAAGTTATACAGGAATATTTGGAAAGAATGTATTAAATGTAAAGCAAGAACCTACGGGAAAAGTAATAATAACCGGAATTTGTGATGGAGATATTAAGGAAGTTTGCAGAAAATATTTCGATTTAGATAGAGATTACGAAGCAATAAAAGAGAAACTTGCAAACATAGACGAATACATGAAAGAAAGTATTAAATATGGAGAAGGAATCCGTATATTAAACCAAGATTTATGGGAAATGATAATTTCTTTCATAGTATCTGCAAACAACAATATTCCACGAATAAAGGGAATAATAGATAGAATGTCAAAAAAGTATGGAACATGTATAGTGTTTAGAGGACAAGAGTATTACACATTTCCAACACCAGAAGCGTTAGCAACGGCAAGTATGGAAGACTTAAGAGCATTGGGCTTAGGCTTTAGAGACAAATATATATTCGAAACTACTAGAAAAATTGTAAATGGTGAAGCCGACTTAGAAAAGTTAAAACAAGAAAAAAGTACAAAGAATATTAGAAACGAACTTCTAACTCTATCAGGCGTTGGACCAAAAGTAGCAGACTGCATACTATTATTTTCAACGTTAAAGAGATTTGACGTATTCCCAATAGATGTTTGGGTACGTAGAGTAATGAATGATTTGTACATACATAATCCAGTAGAGGCAAAAGTAAACAAAAAAGAAATAGAACAACTCGCAAAAGAAAAATTTGGAGATTTAGAAGGCATTGCACAGCAGTATTTATTCTACTGGAAAAGAGAAAATTCATAAGGATAAAACGTTGAAAAATAATTATAATTTTGATGAGAAAAAAAGGAAGTATCTGCATATAAAGTAAAAGAATATGTGCAGATATTATTTTTTAATAATAAATAAAGCGAAAAACTTGAAAAAATTGTAAAAAAATGGTATAATATAATGCGTGAAAATTATAATAAATATCTTTTATAATAAGGAGGTATGTTAAAACCATTGTTTTAGATTAGCAACAAATACAAAAGAAAGGATTGCACAATGAATGAATATTATATAGGAAATACGTTTTTTACAATAATGGTAATGGCCATAATGATGGCAATAGTATCTGGAAACAGGTACATGGCAAAAGAAACAAAACGGGGACTTATATTTACATTTGCAAGTATAATGCTTGCGACAATAGGAGAGCTTATTGGGGTGTTGGTAGATGGCAAATCGGAAGAAACAGTAATTCTTCATTATATAGTGAAGGTTGTTGAGTTTTCGGTTGCACCATTCATTTCAATTAATTGTGCAAATGCATTTTTTTCTGTAAGTGAAAACGAAAAAAAAATCATGAAATTTATTGCATGTGCACATGTCTTAATTGAGATTATATCAGTTTTCTTTGGATGTATATTTTATATTGATGAATCGTATACGTATCATCATGGAAAAATGTATTGGTTGTATATTTTGGTATATATGATTAGCATTACATTTTATTTTCAAAAAGCATATATGTTCAGCAAAAAATATCAAAACCGAAATGCCTATGTCTTAATTTTAATCTTGGGATTTATGGCAAGTAGCATAATTATTCAATCAATTTTGCCAAACCTTAGATTGGACTGGACTACGATTGCAGTAGCATCTGCCTTTATGTACATTTACTATAATGAGCTAACTCAGCATATAGACGGATTGACTCAGTTGTTGAACCAACGAAGCTTCTTTAGCTACACTACAAATTTGTCGATGGCTGCTACGATATTGGTTTTCGATGTTGACAATTTCAAGTCGATTAATGATAACTACGGGCACCAGTATGGCAATGAATGTTTGCAAAAGGTTGCAGAAATAATTCAACGTGTGTATGGCCAATGTGGCTTATGCTACAGAGTTGGTGGCGATGAATTTGCAGTGGTTTTGAATAGTTCTGCAAATCTTGACAAATTGAATGCAGTTTTTGTAGCAGAGCAAAATAAGGCTAAAATCCAGAGCAGAGAAAATCTGTTTCCGACAATTTCGGTTGGACATGAATTGTTTAATCCAGAATATGATGACATAAGAGATGTTATCAAAAAAGCAGACCACAACATGTATGAAGCAAAGATGAGAAAGAAGGAAACAATCTAAAATAATGAAGACCAGTCGCTTAAATAAGTGGCTGGTTTTTTAAATTTAATTATAAAAAGTCCTTGAACAATGTATATTTATGGTGTATAATAAATATACTAGTGATGATAATTAATTATCATTAATAAAAAGAAAGAATACCCTTGCTAAAGTAGGGACTTAAAAAAGTAGGAATATCCTTGCCAAAGTAGGAACTTAAAAAAGTAGGAATATCCTTGCCAAAGTAGGAACTTAAAAAAGCAGATATGGCAATCTATTAAGAAGGTTGCCATATTTTATTTTAGGAGGATGTTATGAAAAATTTAAAAATATATTATATAAGCGAACAATACATAAATTACTTAAGAAAGTATGATAAAAATGTAGCATATAATAAAAACTCTACTAGACCATATATAGGTGTAGTATATACATATAATAATTATAATTATTTTGCACCATTAGCATCACCTAAGGAAAAACACAAACTAATTAATCCAAAAGCGATAGATATATTTAAAATTGAAGATGGAAACTTGGGAGTAATTAATATTAACAATATGATTCCTACGCCTATTGAAGAATTAACAGAAGTGTTACCTACTGTTACAGATATAAAATATAAAAAGATGTTAGAGGAACAATTAACATTTTTAAATAATCATAAGGCAGAATTATTTAAAAAGATTAATTATTTTCAAAATTTATATAGAAAAAATCATATGCCTCAAAGAATATTAGAGAGAAGTTGTAATTTTATTTTATTAGAAGAGCTATTTAAAAAATATGTTGAAACACAACATTAATTTCAAGACACTACAAAAAGTAGTGTTTTTATTTTACAAAAATCTAGCTTAATTACAATAATTATGATAAAATACACCCAAAGGATGAGATAGCATGAGTTTACAAATTATATATGGTAGAAGTGGTTGCGGAAAGACGCAATATATTTTTAATGAGATAAGTAAAAACATAGATAATGGCAGAAAAAAGTATATTATAACGCCAGAACAGTTCTCTTTTTCGGCAGAGAAAGAGCTTTTAAGGTCTCTTGAAGATGAAGAACAAAATTCGGCTGTTATTAATGCCGAGGTTCTTACTTTTGCGAGAATGGCACACAGAGTTTCTAGCGAGGTCGGAGGTAGCAATAAAACTGTACTTTCAAATTGCGGAAAATCTATGTTGATTTATAGTATTCTTTCGAATAAAAAGAATAACCTTAAATTTTTAGGAAAATCAGATAGTAATATAGATATGGTTATGACTCAGATTACAGAGCTTAAGAAACATGGTGTAACATTAGAAAATCTTAAGACTTTGATGGAACAGGTCGGAGAGAATGACTTGTATTTGGAAAACAAGTTGCAGGATATTTATACTGTTTATAGCAAGTTTCAAGAGAAGATTGTAAATAATTATGTTGATGAAAATGATGCTTTGACAATATTGGAAGGTCAGCTTGATGCTACTGATATGTTTAAGAATACAGAGATTTATATAGATGAATTTGTAGGATTTACGAAGCAAGAATATGCTATAATTGCTAAGCTTTTGAAGCAGGCAAGCAAGGTTACAATTACAGTTACGAGTAATTCTATGGAAAAAACTGATGAAGCAAGTAATGATATTTTTTTCAGCAATAAAGAGACAATTGAAAAAATATTAAGAATTGCGAAAGAAACAAAGACGGCTGTGGAAGAGCCGGTATTTTTAGAGAAGATTTATAGATTTAAATCTAAAGAGTTAAATCATATTGAAAGAAATTTATATAATTTTCCATATAAAAAATATGATGGAAGTGTAGAAAATTTAAGCTTGTTTTTGGCAAATAACCAGTATTCAGAAATTGAAGAAGTTGCAAGAAGAATTTTAGAGCTAGTAAGAAGTAAAAAGTTTAGATACAGAGATATTTCTGTAATCACGAAAAACATAGATGTTTATTCGAATTTGTGTAAGGCCATTTTTAAGGAATATGATATTCCAGTTTTCATAGACGAAAAGAGAGATTTGAGCCAGAATATTCTTGTAAAATATCTTATTTCAATATTAGATATCTTTGCGAGAAACTGGTCATATGATAGTGTATTTAATTATATTAAATGTGGATTTCTAAATATTACTCCGAGTGATATTTACCTTCTTGAAAATTATGCTTTAAAATGGGAGATAAAAGGCAGTAAGTGGTACAAGGCTGACTGGAATTTCCATGATGAAGACAGCACTGGTAAGGCAACAATCGACCATATAAATGAGCTTAGAAGAGAAATTGTAACACCATTAGTAGAGCTAAAAAATAATTTATCTGGAAACAAGACTGCAAAACAGATTTCAGAAAATTTATATAATTTTTTAATCAAGAATAATATAGATAAAGTTCTAGAGAGCAAAATAAAAGAATTAAATGATATGCAAAAGGTTGATATTGCAGCAGAATATGAGACTAGCTGGAAGATTGTAATGCAGGTATTAGACGAGATTGTACTTGTATTTGGAGATGAGAACATTACTTTTGAAAGCTATATGCAGATATTAAAAACTGGTCTTGGAGAAAGCAAACTTGGAACAATTCCAATGGCACAAGACGAAGTTACTGTTGGAGACGTAGACAGGTCTAGAAGCCACAAGATTAAGGCAGTATTTATAATTGGACTAAATGACGGAATGTTTCCTTCAATCAATAAGGCTGAAGGCTTTTTAAATGATGATGATAGAGAGAAGATTAAGCAAAACGGAGTAGAGCTTGCAAAAGGCACAATAGACAGAATTTATGAAGATAACTTCAATATTTACAAAGCTTTTACAACCGCAGAAGAAAGAATATTTTTGTCATATTCATCATCAGACATGGAAGGAAAATCTTTAAGACCATCAGTTTTAGTTTCTAGAATTAAAAAAATATTCGAAGGCTTAAAAGAAACGAGTGATGTAATATACAGAAAATCTGAAATTTCTACAAAGGAAAATACTTTTAAGGAATTATTAATAAACTTACGTGAGTTTAGAGATGGTAATGAAATTGATACAAAATGGTTTGATGTTTACAATTTATATAATGAAAGTGAAGAATGGAATGAAAAGCTTGCATCTGCTGTAAAAGCCTTGAATTACACGAATACAGCAGAAAAAATTAAAAAAGAAAATGTAGAAAAAATGTATGGAAGTACATTAAAAACCAGTGTATCAAAATTGGAGCAATACAGCGGTTGCCCATTTTCGTATTATTTAAAATATGGATTAAAACTGAATGATAAAGAAACATTTAATGTTGAAGCAGTTGATACAGGCTCATTTATGCACGATGTAATAGACAACTTTTTCGGAGTAATAGAAGAAAGAAATATTAATTTAAAGGAAATTACAGACGAAGAACTAGAGAAAATAGTAGCAGAAATAGTAAGCGAAAAGCTAAAATTAGACAGAAATTACATATTTACAACAACATCAAAATATAAAGTGTTAAGCAATAGGTTACAAAAAGTTGTTACTATGTCTGTAAAATATATTGTGCAAAGTTTAAAACAGAGCGAGTTTGAAGTATTCGGACATGAAGTCGAGTTTGGAGGAAAAGGCCAGTATAAGCCAATTACTGTTACAACTGATGATGGCAGAAGAGTTGAAATTATAGGAAAAATAGACAGAGTAGATATAATGAAAAATCCAGATGGAACATATGTAAGAATAATAGACTACAAATCTTCTGTAAAAAATATCGATTTAAATCAAGTGGCTTCTGGTCTTCAGTTACAGCTTTTAACATATTTAAACGAGACTTGCAAGGTAGAAGATTTTATACCTGCTGGGGTATTGTATTTTAATTTAACAAATCCTACAATCGGAACAGACAAAAACTTGACTGATGAAGAAGTAGAAGAGAAAATTAGACAAGAGTTCAAGATGAAAGGCTTAATTTTAGCCGATGTGAATATAATCAAAAAGATGGACACAAATATAGAAAATGAGCCAAAAGGTATAAGTAAAATAATTCCGGCAACAATAAAAAAAGACGGAGAGATAAGCGATAGAGGCACGAGTGCTGTAACAAAAGAGCAATTTAATTATTTGCAAAAATACATGGAAAAAATAATAAAACAAATATCAGAGGAAATTTTGCAAGGCAATATAGAAGTAAAACCATATTATAATGCAAGTACCAAAAAAACACCATGTGAGTATTGTAAATACAAGTCTATATGCAGGTTTGATGAAAATACGAAAAACAATGAATATAAATATATTTCAAAATTGAATAAAGAAGCAGTTCTAGAGATGATAAAGAATCAGGTAACTGAACAATAATGGAGGTCATATGGATTTATCTAATGAGAATATGATTCATGTAAAAAAAGATGGAATTGAATATTTGCAATTTAGAAGATTGTTAGAATTCAAAAATTTAGTACATGCATATACGCTAGGTGTGTACGGAATTGATTTTAATGGTAAGGCTGAAAAAAGTGTCACAGAGCATAGCTATAATATGCTTTGTGATGCGCTAGATATAAAAAGAGAAAATATAGTAAAACCGCACCAAACACACACAGATTGTATAAAAAATGTGGATAACAATTATCAAAAAACATCAAAAGAGTATTTAGAAAATGTGGACGGTTTGCTTACAAGTAAGCCAGATACAGACTTAGTATTATCATTTGCAGATTGTACACCAATTTTATTATATGACCCAGTAAAAAATGTAATTGGAAATATTCATTCTGGGTGGCGTGGAACAGCTCAGAAAATAGGTCAGAAAGCTGTAAGAAAAATGATAAGTGACTATGGCTCTAAACCAAAAGATATTATTGCATGTATCGGTCCATGTATTGGGAAATGTCATTTTGAAGTAGATGAAGACGTAAAAAACATTTTTGAACAAGCATTCAGTTATCTAAATAGAAATTGTGATATAATAGAAAAACGAGAAAATAAATATCATATAGATACTACTTTAATAAATAGATTAATGTTAGAAGAATGTGGATTACAATCTACAAACATAATAGAAAGTAAAATTTGTACAGTATGTAATTCTAATGTAATACATTCATATAGAGCACAAAAGGATAGGGCTGGCAGGAATATTGCTGTTTTAGGAATGACATTTGAAAAATAATCATAATTTTGGCTACGTCAAATCTCATTTCAAACGCGGTTACATACACAAAGTATGCGCCCTTGCCTTTGAAATTCATTTCCCTTGCCAAAATTTAATTCTTTTCCAAATAAATAAAAAGGAGAAAATTTTATGAGACCTAGTAAATTAAAAAAAGGTGATACTATAGGAGTAATTGCTCCATCAAACTATATAGAAAAAGACGATTTAGAGTATATAAATGCTTCCATTGCATTAATGGAGGCTTCGGGATTTAAAGTAAAATTCGGCAAATACGTATTTGAAGATACTCTAGGTTATGGAACATCACCAGAAAAAAGAGCTGCAGACATTAACTGGGCTTTTAAAGACGATGAGGTAAAGGCCATAATGTGTGTAAAAGGTGGTGAAGATTCCAACACAACTCTAGATTATATAGATTATGAAATGATAAAAAAACACCCAAAGATAATTTGTGGCTTTAGTGATAACACCAGCATTCTAAATGCAATACACAAAAAGACGGGGCTTGTAACATATCATGGACCAACATTTAAATCGCTAACATCATGGGAGACAGGCTATGCATATAAGCAATTTGTAAAAACTTTTGTTGAAGATACCAGAAGTTTAATAATGGGAGAACCAGAAGACGAATACACAACTATACAAGCAGGACAGGCTACAGGAGAACTTGTTGGAGGAAATTTATCACTATTTACAAAATTAGTTTGTGGAAAATATGCAGTAAATGTACAGGATAAAATTTTGTTCTTAGAGGAGCTTGGTTTTGAAGCTGCACCAGAAATGGTAAATAACAATATATATTATTTAAAACAAAATGGAGTATTTGACAGAATTGCAGGACTATGGATTGGAAATTATGAGCATCCATCTAAAGTTAGTATTGAAAAAATAATAAAAAATGCTATTGGAGATGAATATAAATTTCCAATAATAAAATCAGATAACTTTGGTCATATTGACAAAAAAATAATAATACCAATTGGAACAAAAGCAGAAATTAATACAAATGAGAAAATAAAAATTAAGTTAGTAGAAAAATGTGTTGATGAAGGAAAATAAAATTGGTGATAAATTATGTATGATAATTGGGAAGATTTGGAGCAATCGATTAAAGACTGTAAAAAGTGCAAATTATGCACAAACAGAACAAATATTGTTTTTGGTGTAGGCAACAAAAATGCTGATGTAATGTTTATAGGAGAAGGTCCTGGTGCAGACGAGGACAGGCTTGGAGAGCCATTTGTTGGTAAAGCAGGCAAGCTTATGGATAAAGCTTTTCAAGCATTAGAAATACATAGAAACAAGGTGTATATTGCAAACATAGTAAAATGTAGACCACCTCAAAATAGAACACCTGAGGCTGACGAGGCACAGGCTTGCCTTAATTATTTAAGAAATCAAGTAATATTGGTAAAACCTAAAATAATAGTGTTACTAGGAAGTACAGCATTAAAAAACATACTTGGAGAAGAATATGGAATAACAGCTTCAAGAGGAAAATGGGTAGAAAAGAAAGAAATACTTTATATGCCAACTTGGCATCCGGCTGCATTACTTCGTGATGAAAATAAAAAAATAGACTTCTGGAAAGACTTGAAGTTAGTAAAACAGAAGGCTGATGAGATGAAAATTGAAATTTAAAATGAAAGGTATAATCATGAAAGAAATTGAAGAGATAAGAAGTTATTGTTTGAATTGTAAAAATAGTCAGTGTAGAATAAAAGGTTGCCCACTAGATAATTGCATTCCGGAATTTATACATGAGATCGATAGTAAGAAAGCGTATGAAATATTGTGTAATACTACTGTACTTCCAGCAATATGTGGAAGAATATGTCCTCACGAAAAGCAATGTGAGGGGAGCTGTATTCGTGGAATAAAGGGAGAGCCTGTTTCAATAGGTGCGATGGAAGCTTATATTGGAGATTTAAGTATTGAAAATAATTACGAATTATTAATAGAAGTGGACGAAAGAGCAAAAGATAAAAGAGTTGCTGTAATAGGAAGTGGACCAGCAGGGCTTACATGTGCAGCATTTTTAGCAAGAAAAGGTGTAAAAGTTACAATATACGAAAAACATGATAAGCTAGGAGGCCTACTAACACACGGAATTCCAGAGTTTAGATTGCCTAGAAAAGTAGTAGAAAAAACAATAGAAAAAATATTGAATTTAGGAGTAGAAACAAAGCTAAATCAAGAGCTGGGAAGAGATTTTGAAATTGAAGATTTAGCAAAAAAATATGATGCAGTATTTGTTGCTATTGGAGCTAACATTCCAGCCAAGATGAATGTAGAAGGTGAAAGTTTAGAGGGTGTTTATGGAGGAAATTATCTATTAGAATATAATAAACACACAGATTATAATGGAAAAAAGGTTGCTATAATCGGTGGTGGTAATGTTGCAATGGATTCTGCTAGAACAATAAAAAAACTTGAGGCAAGTGAAGTTTATGTAATTTATAGAAGAGCTGAAGAGCAAATGCCAGCAGAAAAAAAAGAAATTGCGGATGCAAAAAAAGAAGGAATAGAATTTTTATTTCAGACTAATATAGTTAAAATATTAGGAAAAGAAAAAGTAGAAAAACTGGAATGTATAAAAACAGAATTGGTAAAAAAAGAAGGGGAAAATAGACTATCACCAGTAAATATAGAAGGAAGCAATTTTATTTTAGACATGGATTATGTTGTAATGGCAACAGGCTCTAAACCAGAGAATAATATCATAGAAAAATTTGAAAAAAATGAATATGGTTATATAAAAATAGATGAAAATATGCAAACTTCAATTAATAAAGTGTTTGCTGGTGGAGACATAGTAGGACAGAAAGCAACAGTTGCATGGGCTGCAAGAAGTGGAAGAGATGCCGCAGAAAAGATTTTAAAAATAACTTGTAATATTATGTAAAATAGTATATAATTCTAAATAGTACATTTTGATGTGCTGTTTGAATATCATTCTGTAAGATTGAAAGGAAATTAAAAAATGAATGCAAGAGAAATGGAACTTGTTAAATTTTGCAAAGAGCAGGAGGTAGATGAGGAAATTTCGAAAAAATTCAGAGCGGCTAATGATAAAGAAGCTTTGGAACTTATTCGGCAATGGATGAGTATGGAAGACGGAACATTTAATAGCATGGTAGGTTCTTATGGCTATGAAGTAGTTGTTTGGGCCGACATGAGGAGTAAAAAGGATAAAGAAACAGCCTTTGATACCATTCACAAGTGCATGCAGACAGGCTATAACAAGAAGTTGCAGCTTGTCGGTGTGTACAACGAACTGTTGAATAAAGTAGTTATCCACTTTTGGAGAATGAACGATATTGATATTAGAATCACTAATGTGACTATGTTTGTTCAGGAAGGGGAGTTGAACAAGCTGTGCAAACAGCTGAATGCTTTTATGAAGTAAGATTCCTTTCGAAAAAACTTTAGAGGGGTGATAAAAACCGAAGTAAACTTAATACTGTAAATACAGTGTAAAGTTGCTTCGGTATTTTTTATATTAATTAAGAGGAATAAGTATTATTCTGCTTTGCCAGAATATTAACGAACTGATTCTTTTTTCCAAATTAATTTTTTTATGTAATTTATCATTTTAGTAAATTTATTTTCCTTTTTAGGTATCAAATAAGTATTATCATCATCTAAATAATCAGACAATGAATCATATCTGCTATCTAATTTTTCCATTATTTGAATATAGTAGTTATTAAAGAAAAAGTAATTAGTTGTAGTTCCAATTATGTCTTGAAAACTGTACAATTTTTTTCTAAATATATCTACATCATCAGAAGTAATAAGTGTTTTTAAAGAATTTGTAAAATACGAATTTATAATTAATTCTTGTGTAGAAAAATAGGCATTTTTCAATTGCTTCTTTAATTCATCAGATTTCCTATATAATGAATCTACTTTGGCAGTAGATAACTCATTCTTTTGAATCTTATTAGAAATTTTTATTATTTTTTCTTCTGTTTCTAGAATTTTATCAAAATAATTTGAAATCTGATTATACACATTTTCTCCACATAGAGCTGTAAATTTATTTTTAAAATGGTCATTACTATTAAAAGTACTTTCAAACAAAACTTCTTCACCAGTAACATAAGCCATTTGATAAATTAAATTACATAATAGTGGATAGCAATTTGAACTGACTGTTGAAAATGTTATATCATAATATGTTGCTGTTTCGAAAGTGTTTTCTAAAATATTAGAAGCAAGTAGCTGAACAGCTGCTTCATTTAAAGCCATTCCTGTTGGCTTAGATCCTTTAAAAGTACATAGCCCAAGTCTTGTTAAATCGCCTTTTTCATTTTTCTGTTCTTGAAAATTATGAATCAATTCATGAACAGCGAATTTTTCCAAATCAGCAAGACCCATACCGTCTCTAAAATATATGGCAGAATTCTTGTAAAAATAGCTAGCCTCAGACATTCCTTCAGGCATATCTGCTATGTACATGGGCAGTTTAGAGAATCTTTCATAAAGTGTATCAAAATCAAAGCCAAGATTAGAAAATGCAGCAATAATTTTCTTGCTTACATTCTTGGCAATAACATTAACTGTAGTTATATCAAGCGGTTCAATAACCGTAATTCCGTCTTTCTTTAAATCTGATTCAATACTCATTAAAAGGACATTTCCTTTCTAGGTTTGCTAAAATGTACATATGAAAGGATTAACATTTTTTTAGTTAAATTATCATTTGTACATATATATATATATTATACTACATAAAAGTCTATAATGTGTAACAAATAAGTTAAAAAAATATTTCAAAAATATTACAAAACCAAAATGTACGCCCAAAAAGGGGCGTCCCTATTGGGCGAAACTTTTTGAGCGATTTCTAAAATTTATTTTACAACAACATTGTAAATTCTATTTTTTACATATATTTCTTTTACTATTGTTTTTCCGTCTAATTTGTCTTTTATTGCTTCATGTACAGCAGTTTTTATAGTTTCCTCGTCTGAATTTACTGCTATATCAATGTTTGCTCTTAATTTTCCGTTTACTTGAATTGGTAAGTTTATTACATCTTCTTTAGTCTTTTCTTCATCAAATGTAGGCCATGGTGTCTCGGCTAAAGTTTGTGTAAATCCAAGTTTTTCGTTTAATTCCTCTGTAATATGAGGAGCAAATGGATTTAATAATTGTAAAAATGTTCTAAACTCTGCTTTATTTATTTTCTTTGCTTTGTAGAATTCATTTACCATTGTCATAAATGTTGATACAGAAGTGTTAAACTTCATTTCTTCAATATCACTAGAAACTTTCTTTATTGCTTGATGCATCATTTTTTCGAATTGTTTTGAATATTCGTTTGTTCCATCATCAACTAAAATTTCTTGCATGTTCCAAACTCTGTCTAAGAACTTGCTACATCCACGAATGCTATCAACAGACCATGGAGCAGTTTGGTCGAACGGACCCATGAACATTTCATATACACGTAATGTATCTGCGCCATATTCGTTTATAACATCATCAGGATTTACAACATTTCCCTTAGATTTGCTCATTTTTTCTCCATTAGATCCTAAAATCATTCCATGAGAAGTACGTTTTGCATATGGTTCTTTTGTTGGAACAACTCCAATATCATATAAGAACTTGTGCCAGAATCTTGAATACAACAAGTGTAGGGTAGTATGCTCCATTCCACCGTTATACCAATCAACAGGAGACCAGTACTCTAAAGCTTCTTTAGAAGCCAAAGCTTTGTCATTGTGTGGATCCATGTATCTTAAGAAATACCAAGATGAACCAGCCCATTGTGGCATTGTATCTGTTTCTCTTGTTGCAGGACCACCACAGTGTGGACATGTAGTTTCAGTCCATTCTGTATGTTTTGCAAGTGGAGATTCACCGTTTTCGCCGGGCTCATAATCTTTTACATCTGGTAAAACAAGTGGCAATTGATCTTCTGGAACTGGAACCCAACCACATTTATCACAGTGAACCATTGGAATTGGTTCGCCCCAATAACGTTGACGAGAGAATACCCAATCACGTAATTTATAGTTAACTTTCTTTGTTCCTATTCCTTTTTCTTCAATCCATGAAATCATCTTAGCAATTGCATCTTGCTTATTCATTCCATTTAAGAAATCAGAATTAATATGAACTCCGTCACCAGAATAAGCTTCTTTAGAAACATCTCCGCCTTCGATTACTGGAATGATGTTTAAACCAAACTTTGTAGCGAAAGCATAGTCTCTTTCATCATGTGCTGGAACAGCCATTATTGCACCAGTTCCATAAGTAATTAAAACATAATCTGAAACCCAAATTGGAATTTCCTTTCCTGTTGCAGGGTTTATAGCTTTAATTCCTTTTATTTCAACACCTGTTTTATCTTTATTTAATTCAGAACGCTCAAAATCAGATTTTAAACTTGCAGCTGTTTGATAAGCCTTGATTTCGTCTAAGTTTGTGATTTTATCTTTTAACTTTTCAATAATATGATGTTCTGGAGCAACAACCATGTAAGTAGCACCAAATAGAGTATCTGGTCTAGTTGTGTAAACTCTTAATTTTTCATCAGAATCAGCTATGCTAAAATCAAGCTCTGCACCTTCGCTTCTTCCAATCCAGTTTCTTTGTTGAATTTTAATCTTCTCAAGAAAATCAACATCGTCTAAATCATCAATCAATCTTTGGGCATAATCTGTAATTTTAAGCATCCATTGGCTCTTTTCCTTTTGAACAACTGGGCTACCGCATCTCTCGCAAACGCCATTTACAACTTCCTCGTTAGAAAGACCAACCTTACAGCCAGTACAGAAGTTAATTGGCATAGTAGCCTTATATGCTAAACCATGTTTATATAATTGAATAAAAATCCATTGAGTCCATTTGTAATACTCTGGATCTGTTGTATTTATAACTCTTGACCAATCAAAAGAAAAACCAATTGATTTCAATTGTCTTGTGAAGTTTGCTATATTTTGTTCTGTAACAATCTTTGGGTGAATATGGTTCTTAATTGCAAAATTTTCGGCAGGCAATCCGAAAGCATCAAATCCTATTGGAAATAATACATTGTAGCCTTGCATTCTTCTTTTTCTTGCAACAATATCCATTGCAGTATAAGATCTTGGATGACCAACATGCAATCCTTGTCCAGATGGATATGGAAATTCTATTAGACCATACCATTTTTTCTTAGAAGAATTATTTTCTGCATAAAAAGTTCCTTCTTTTTCCCATTTATTTTGCCATTTTTTCTCTATTTCTTTATAATTATATGACATGAAAAATCTTCCTTTCTCTGTAAATATGCAAGTATTATATCACAAAAGAGTTGAAAAAGAAACTGAAAAAACGCAAATATTTTAGCTGTCTGTAGATTTTATTTATACTTATTATACAAATAGAATAAGAAATATTTATTAATAGTAAAAATTAGTTGTAAAATTTAAAATATAAACAAAAATAATTCATTAAATTAATAAAATTGTTGATATACAATCATTTATTAAAATATGAATTATTTACGCATTTTTTTGTTTAACTTTAGGATAAGGAATATACTCATCAGTTCTATATAATAGATAATCTACACTTGTTTCATAAAAATCTGCAAGTTTAGATAGTAACTCTAAAGGTATACTTCTTTTCTCGAGCTCGTAGTAAGAATAAGCAACTTGAGAAATATTAAGAAGGCTACTAAGTTGTTTTTGTGTTAAATCATGGTCTTCTCTTAAAATTTTTATACGTGTTTCCATATTATAAACTCCTTTTATAAAAAATTGGAAAAATTTACTATAAAAAAATTATATGATAAAACAAAACGTTATATTATTTTTTAAAACAAATTGTTATAAAATTAATATAAATGTTATGAAAAGAAGAAAAAGTGAATGAGATACATATGAAGAAATTGAATAATGATAAAAAAGACGGAATAACATTAATATTACTGGTAGTAACTATGGTAGTTTTATTAATACTAGCAGGAGTGAGTATTAATGCTGTTGTTGGAGATGATAGAGTAATAAAGAGTGCACAGGAATCGACGAAGTTAACAGAAGAAAGCGAAGCAAAAAAAATAATGAATAAAGTTGTTCTATAATATTATTTGGCAAGAAACGGAGAAACATTATGATATAATACTCCATAAAACAAGGCTGAAAATTGTGGAAAAGGCAGAAGGAGTTCTAAGCTTTGGTTAAACTACACATGCGGGCAAAAATGAAAAAATAGTTTGGTTACAGCATTAAATTATTTTAAATAATTATTTAAACACAAAAATATGCTTATTCCCGACCACTTTTAATACACTAGTATTAAAAAGTGGTCGGGAAGCTTGCGTTTTTGAAAAGTATAATACAACATAATAATATTGATTGTATGAAAAAATATATAAAAGAGAAAATTGGGAAAAATATATATGCAAAAGGTAAAACATATAAAAAAATTTCGTTAAGTCTTATACTTAATGATAATACTCATAGTTTAACTATATATATACCTAGCCAATTATAGGCATTTTTATTTGTATGATTTCACATTAGAATTAAAAATTACTTTTATATAACAATTACTTTTTTCTCTTGATTTTTATATATTTTTTTTCTATAATTATTTCAGTTAATTTATTATTAAGTAGAATAATTAATGATTATAGGATAACATAGGAGGACAAAAAAGTATGAGAACAAAAGAAATGAGAGGAATTACTTTAATTGCTTTAGTAATAACAATTGTAATAATAATGATATTAGCGGGTGTAACGATTAATCTGGTAGTTGGAAATAACAATTTGTTTGATAAGGCAAAGAGTACACAAAAAATACAAACAGTAGCAGGAATAAAAGAAGCATTAGAACTTGAAAAGGTAGATATACAGGTTGAGAGTAAGAAAGTTGACTTGGATACATATTTGGAACAAATAAGTACTGGGAAGAAGAATTATAATTTAAGTTCTAAAGAAAAAGTAGATGAAAAAAATGCAGAGATAATAGTAAATGATGAATATAAATTTTTAGTAAAAGATAAGGAAAACGGAGATGTAGAAATAATATATGATGGAATTGCAAAAGCAGACGATTTGACGATATCTTCAAAAAATGGAACATATACGTATCCAAATAGTGGAACATTTGAAGTAACAAATAACACATCAAGAGGGGAGCTGACAGTAAGCTCAGATGCTTCAAACATAGCAACAGCATCTATTGATGGAAATACAATAACAGTAAAACCAGAAACAGTAGCTGGAAAGGCCAATATAATAGTAAAAAGTGCAGCAAATGGAGAGTACGCAGAAAACAAAGTAATACATGTGGCAACAGTTAAAAATGGAACAATAGAATTAGAGGCAATTCCATACGATGGAGTATATGATGGACAAGCACATAATGCATTTACGAGTATAAGTACAAACCCAAGTGATGCCAAATTAGAATATTCATTAGATGGAAACGAATACAATGAAGAAATGCCAACAATAACGAACACATCAGAGTTTACAGTAACAGTAAAGGCAAGTAAAGAAGGCTATAAGACACAAATAACAACAGAAACAGTAAAAGTAAGCAGAGCAGAAGGAAAATTAAAGTTATCTGCGACGAGTGGAACAATAACATATCCAAGTAACACAACTTTTACAGTAAGTGGAAATACAGGAACATTAAGTGTTTCTTCAAATAATAACAATATAGCAACAGCAAGTGTAAGTGGAAATACTGTAACAGTAAAATCGGGAACAACCGCGGGAAAGGCAACAATAACAGTAACAAGTGCAGAAGCAAGCAATTACAATGAAAAATCAGCGACATATACTGCAACAGTAAATAATGGAACAATAAGCTTAAGTGCAACACCATATAATGGAACATATGATGGAAAAGCACATAATGCATTAACAAATGTAAGTGCAAATCCGGGTGATGCAAAAATAGAGTATTCAATAAATGGACGCACGTATAATACGACAATGCCGACAATAACAAATGTTTCTTCGTTTACAGTAACGATAAAAGCAAGTAAAGTAGGGTACAAGACGCAAACAAGAACAGAAACAGTAAAAGTAAGCAGAGCAGAAGGAAAATTAAAGTTATCTGCGACGAGTGGAACAATAACATATCCAAGTAACACAACTTTTACAGTAAGTGGAAATACAGGAACATTAAGTGTTTCTTCAAATAATAACAATATAGCAACAGCAAGTGTAAGTGGAAATACTGTAACAGTAAAATCGGGAACAACCGCGGGAAAGGCAACAATAACAGTAACAAGTGCAGAAGCAAGCAATTACAATGAAAAATCAGCGACATATACTGCAACAGTAAATAATGGAACAATAAGCTTAAGTGCAACGCCATACACAGGAACATATGATGGAAAGGCACACAATGCGATAACAAAAGTAACAGTAACACCAAGTGATGCAAAGATAGAATATTCAACAGATGGTACGAATTATTCAACAACAATGCCAACAATAACAAATACATCATCATTTACAGTAACAGTAAGAGCAAGCAAAGCAGGATATAAAACACAAAGCACAACACAAACAGTGAAAGTAAACAAAGCAGCAGGAACATTAACATTATCAGCAACAAGCGGAACAATTAATTATCCAAATAGCACAACATTTACAGTTAGCGGTAACACTGGAAGTATAACTGCATCGTCTTCGAATACAAAAGTAGCAACAGTAACTGTAAGTGGAAATACGGTAACAGTAAAATCAGTTGGAGTAGGAAGTGCAACAATAACTGTAAAGAGTGCATCTAACACAAACTATAATGAAAAAACGGCAACATATTCTGTAACAGTAAAATATCAAACATTTACCGGAAATTCAGGAGTAGGTTATTATGCAGATACAGATGGAGATGGAACACCAGATGGAATAATATTTGCAGACTTTAAAAATGGTGGAAGTGGCTCATGGGGAGGCACTAATTATACAATATCTACTGTAACAGGGCTAAAAGAGTATTATATAAGTCAAACAAATTATAATGGCCCATTTGGAACAAAGAATGTTTTATCAGCAAGAGGCAGCGGAAATTCAAGATTTAATGTAATGGCACTGAGTGATTATAATAATAGTTCTACATATGCATTTGCAAATGCCCAAAGTATAACCTCAGGAGAATGGAAGACTCCAACTATAGCTACATGGAGTACATTTGCTGGACAGTTAAAAATAACAAATTCAAACTATGGTGAATATGGATTAGAAAGAATATATTGGTCGTCTACTGCATTCACCGGTTTTGGCAGTAACCATAGTTACTATATTAGTTTTTATGCCGTCATGTCTAATGGTATTGAGGCTCGTAGTAATAAATATCCAGTACGTTTAGTAAGAACTTTCTAATTTTATAAAATTAGTTTAGACAGTGTATTATATGGTGTGTAAATTTTATTTACACACCATATTGCTGTTTTCACAAAACATTGCAAAATCGGGAAATTGCCATAAATAATTTAAGTTTTTTGTTGAATAAATTGAGTTAGTAGAGTATAATATTTCACATAAAAGGACGTGATTTTATGGACATTAATAATTTGACTGAAAATGTATTAAGAAGAATGCCTGCAAATTTAACTCAAATTGAACAAGCAAGATACATTTATTTGCAATTAGGCAAATTGTTTACATTTGACGAGAAATACTGGCTTGGAAATAGTAAAACCAGAAGGATGATATATAGGTCAGCAAGAAAAATACAAACTCCTAAGGATTTGAAGAGTAACAAGGTTATATGTGTATCACTTACAAACACATATAATAGCTTACTTCAAAGAATTGGAATAGAGGCTGAAGCTGTTCATGCGGAAGATGATTTACATGTTTATTCAATTTTCAAAATAGATGGGGTTGAATATGAGGCGGATTTACAAAGAGATATGAAATTCATACAAGCTCATAGGAAAACAAGACTATTTGGAAGAGAGCCAGATTATTCAACAAGAAAATTAATTTCAGACGAACAAATGCAGGAAATGGATGAAAAGTTTGGCTATACATATGAGGGAGACGAATATTTAGCTATATTGATAGATAGGCTTAGGGATAAATTAGAATTGATACCGAATATGGAACAAAAAATGAAATATGCACTTCAAAAAATTGAGGGGTTTATGTATGGTACTGATATGGGATTTGTAGAAAAAATGCTATATTATGAGATGATTTTACCCGATGTTTTTAGTACAAAGGAAGCTAAAAAAGTTCAAATTATGGATATGTATGTTGAAGAAGATGGGGAGAGAAAATATACCTGTTGTATATCTGCAAACAAAGAAAAAAATGAGTATGTGAGATATATTTATTCGGAAAAAACGGGAACATTTTTACCTATTGAGGAAAAAGAACTAATAAAACTTATGGACAATGGGCTTAGAACTGTTGGAAATAAAAAGATACAAGGAATGAAAAAAGTTTCAAAGGTAGAGGAGGAAAGTAGATAATAATGAATAAAGAAGAAAAATTAGAAAAGAAAAAAATGAGCACGGTAAAAAAAGTTATATTATCGGCATTACTAGTATTAATACTTGCAATAGTAAGTTTTATAATTTATGAAATGGCAACAGTAAACAACACTTATTATATTGGTGAAAAAAATTTACAAATACCAGTATTCGTATATCATGATATAGTTGAGGACGAATCGCAAATAGAATATGATTATATGCAAACAACAGTAAAACAATTTGAGAAACAGATGACAGGACTTATGAAATTAGGCTATAAACCAATAACCTACGAAGATTTAGTTGCATATAAAAATGGAGAAAAAGCAATACCAAAATGGAGCTTTTTAGTAACTTTTGACGATGGATATACAGGAGTGTACAAATATGCATTCGAGATTGCAAAAAAATATAACATTCCAATGACATCATTCGAAATAAGTGATACAGTTGGAACAAATGGATATTATACATGGGAACAAGCAAAAGAAATGAAAGAAAGTGGACTAATGTCAATCTATCTTCATGGTTATACACATACACAATATGATAAAGAAACTCCAGAAAGATTGCTTTCAGACACTAATAAGGCTCAAGAAGATTTGGAAAATAATCTAGAAGATAATAACATTTTAAAAGTATTTACGTATCCATATGGATTATATACAAATGCAGAAAGAGACACATTATGGCAGGCCGGATATGTACAAAATTTGACTGATAATAGGATAAACTTAAGTGACAAACTTGATTTATCTGGATTACATAGATCATACCCATTAAACAACTCTGTATTAAAAATATTATTAAAAATACAATATAGAGTAATAAGATACAAATAGGAAAAAAGATACAATTCGGGAATGAAGAAAAATTGCATGCAAAAATATTAAATAAAAAGTACTAATTTATATTTTAAAAGTAAAACAAGAAGTTCGCTTTTTGAGGGGCTCGCAAGGAGCTCCGACTAAGAACAATGTGTTAAAACGTTATGAAATATAAATTAGTACTTATTTTATGGAAGATATACAATTTCTGCTCTGTTCCTAGGTTGTACATATTTGCTCGTTTTGCATGTCTATTTTTTGTTTAAGTGTAGTTTGTTAAGAACTACTGCAACAGCATGTACAATTTTAGTTGCACTTTTTTGAGCTATTGTTTTTCCAATTGCCTTACCAGACACGGTAAGAGAGGCAACTAAGGCACTTATTAAAAATTGTATGTTGAACGAAATTCCAAATGAAGCTGTAATTTTTAATGCTATTGAAGCACTTATTGAACCACTTAAAACTCCACATATATCACCAATTACATCGGCGCAGAAGTTTGCAACCTTGGCAGAATTTCTAATTAATTTTACAGATGTTTTGGAGCCTGCGATTCTTTTTGATGCTTTTGCATGGAATTCATTTTCGTCTGCAACGGTAACAGCAACACCAATTATATCAAAAAATATACCAATAAATATAACTAAAAATAATATTAATATAGCAGGGAATAATGGTAAATTTGTAATCGAGTTTGTTGATATAAATGAGAATGCAATTGACAAAATAAATGTTGTGATAAATACAGTGACTAACCACCTTATATTAGAATTTGTGTTAGAGTTTTTTTCTTTATTAATTTTTGAATTGGTTACATTATTGTTTTCCGCCACTTTATTCTTTGAACTGTTATTTGCTTTATTTGTTGAATTGGTGGAATCTTCTGTGTTTGTTAAATTCTCCTTAGAGGATTTATCTTTTTTATTCATATAATAAAAAAATCTCCTTAAATTAAATATTTCGATAGTGTTAGAACACTATCGATTAATTTCTAAATTAAAGTTAAGATGGTAAAATTATAAGTAAATTTTACGGTTTGAGGTCTAGCCTAATTTCTCTATCTGCTACTTAACATTACTGTTAAGCAGTTTCCTTTTCAAGCAGATATTCCATGTAAAGGAATGCCAGATTGCCACTTAAGTCCGTACCTTAATCCTTACAATTCTATGCTTCTAATGAAACAAACATTCTAGAAGTTTTCCTTGAAATACTTTTCTAAGATTAGTCCCTTTTGCAATAGAAATTTCATATACAAAGATAAACGTATAATCCCAATGCTATCACTCAAGACAGGCTACACTATGTATTTGTACATAGGTTATACTTAAAATGTAAATCTATCTAAGCCTCCGCGATAATAGGGAGCCTGATATGTATGCCATTACATATTTCCCTAAAATCTTACTCCCTGAAAACACACAAAACTGGCATTTCGCGCATTAACAAGGAACTTCAACGATGTGCCCTTTAGTGGATTTTTAGCCCCACCCTCATAATAGAAAGCATTACTAGAATAATGCACCATCAATTAGAATTATAACATGAAAATTAGTAAAATGCAAGGGGATAAAAAAGGAAGTTTTTGGAGAAAAATAATATGCACAAGCAGGAAATGTTTTACTGAAGTATCTGCTTTTGCAATGTAAAAAATGCACAACGAAATTAGTAAAAGTTGCACAACAAAGCTATTAAAAAATGCACAATAAATATACTAAAAGTTGCACAATGAAATTGCTAAAAAATGCACAATAGTATTGATTTTACACTATTTTTATTGTAGAATATGGAAGTATAAAAATAAGGCTTTCAAGACGCCACGAAAGGAAAGTGATAAAAGTGAAAGTTAGTAAAGAAGAATTATTACATATAGCAAATCTTGCAGATTTAAAAATAAAAGATGACGAAATAGATAACTATTTAGCAAATTTGCAAGATATTTTAAATTTTGCAGAAATTGTAAACAAGGCACCAATAGATAATTTACAAGAAACAATCGGTGCAAATGAGAATTCAAATGTATTCAGAAAAGATGAAGTAAAAACATTTGAAAATCATGAAGGACTAATGGCAAACGCACCAGAAAAAGAAAGAGATATGTTTAAAATACCAAAGGTTATATCTTAGTTTTATAAAATGAAATTGAAAAATAATTAAATTTTGACAAGGAAAACAAAATTTAAAAGGTAAGGTCGCATACGTGTTGTATGTAATCGAGTTTTAAATAAAGTTTGACGCAGTCAAAATTGTAAGTATCTTTTGCTTAAAGGAAGGAAAAAAATATGGGAAAATTATTTGTAATAGATGGAACAGATGGAAGTGGCAAGCAGACGCAACTAGAGACTTTGAAGAAGAGACTAACAGACGAAAAAATAGATTATAGAACTGTTAGTTTTCCAAACTACGATAGTCCATCATCTTCACTAGTTAAAATGTATTTGGCTGGAGAGTTTGGCACAGATGCAAAAGCAATTAGCCCATATATTGCTTCTACATTTTATGCGGCAGATAGATATGCAACTTATGTAACACAATATAAAGAGTACTATGAGAATGGCGGAATAATCCTTGCAGATAGATATACCACGGCTAATATGGTTCATCAGGCAGGAAAAATTCAAGATAAGGCTGAAAGAAAAAAGTTTTTAGACTGGTTATGGGATTTTGAGTTTAATTTATACGGACTTCCAGTTCCAGCAGAGGTGTTTTTCTTGAATATGCCACCAGAATATTCTGCAAAGCTTATGAAAAATAGAGAAAACAAAATAACACATGAGGCAAAAAAGGACATACATGAGAAAGACCAAGTGTATTTAACACAAGCCTATAATGCTGCATGTGAGCTTTCTAAGGAGTATAATTGGTACGAGATTAAATGTGTTAAAGATGGAAAAATTAGAACTATTCAAGATATAAATGACGAGATTTTTACGGAGGTAAAAAAACACATATAGGAGGTAAATTGGCAGATGGAAGATATTACAAGACTTACAGTCCACGAGCTTGTGGAAAAATTGAATAAAAATGAATTATCTTCAGAAGAAATTGTAAAAGCTTACAAGGCAAGAATTGAAGATAAAGAAAAAGATGTAAAAGCCTTTATTACAACTACTTTAGATGAAGCAGAAAAAGAAGCTGTTAAGGACGATGAAGAAAGAAAAAGTGGGGCAAAGTCAGGTTTAGCAGGTGTTCCAATTGGAATAAAGGACAACCTATGCACGAATGGAGTAAAAACAACATGTGCATCTAAAATGCTAGAAAACTTCGTTGCACCATATGATGCGACAGTTGTTGAAAAGCTAAAAGAGCAAGACATAATCAGTTTAGGAAAGCTAAATATGGACGAATTTGCGATGGGAAGTTCAACAGAGAATTCTGCAATGCAAATAACACATAATCCATGGAATTTGAACAAGGTACCAGGAGGTTCTTCAGGAGGTTCTGCAGCAGCAGTTGCAGCAGACATGGTGCCATGGGCTTTAGGTTCAGACACAGGTGGATCTATTCGTGAGCCATCATCTTTCTGTGGAGTTGTTGGACTAAAACCAACTTATGGATTAGTTTCAAGATATGGACTAGTTGCATTTGCTTCATCATTAGACCAAGTTGGACCAATCACAAAAGACGTAACAGACTGTGCAATGCTTTTAAACTTGATTGCAGGTCATGATGAAAAAGATTCTACATCATATAACATAGAGAAAAAAGACTATACAAAGTCTTTGAAAAATGATGTTAAAGGATTAAAAATAGGCGTTCCAAAGGAATTCTTTGGAGAAGGAATAAATGCTGAAGTAAAAGCAAAACTAGAAGAAGCAATAGAAAAATACAAAGAAATGGGAGCAATTGTTGAAGAATGCTCACTTGATGTTGCCGAGTATTCACTTGCTACATATTACATAATCGCTTGTGCAGAGGCAAGTTCAAATTTAGGTAGATTTGATGGAATCCGCTATGGATACAGAGCAAAAGACTACAAAAATTTGAAAGAATTATTTGTAAATTCTAGAAGTGAAGCCTTCGGACCAGAAGTAAAAAGAAGAATTATATTAGGAACTTATGTACTATCATCTGGTTATTATGATGCATATTACAAAAAAGCTCAAAAAGTACGTACATTCGTAAAGAAAGAATTTGATAAAAACTTCGAAAAATATGATGTTTTATTAACACCTGTTGCTCCAACAACAGCATTCGGAATTGGAGAAAAATCAAACAATCCATTAGAAATGTATTTGGCTGATATATGTACAGTTTCAATAAATATTGCCGGAGTTCCAGCAATATCAATGCCTTGCGGAGTTGATAGCAAAGGAATGCCAATAGGAATGCAACTTATTGGAAACAGATTCGATGAAGAAACAATATTAAATGCTGCATATACATTTGAGCAAAAAGAAAAATTCAGAGAAAAATATAAACCAGAATTTAAGAAAGGAGAGTAAAAAATGGCAAGAGAAGATTATGAAGTTGTTATAGGACTAGAGGTCCATGCAGAGCTTTCTACAAAAACAAAAATATTCTGCAACTGCTCAACAGAATTTGGTGGAATGCCAAATACACACACATGCCCAATTTGTATGGCAATGCCAGGAACTCTTCCAGTATTAAACGAAAAAGTAGTAGAATATGCTGTAAAAGCAGGTCTTGCAACAAATTGTTCAATTTCAAAAGACAGTAAAAACGATAGAAAAAATTATTTCTACCCAGACTTACCAAAATCTTACCAGATTTCACAGTTTGACAAGCCTCTTTGCAACAATGGTTACATAGAAATTGAAGAAGAAAACGGTGAAAAGAAAAAGATAAGAATTTTAAGAATTCATATTGAAGAAGATGCTGGAAAGCTAAACCACAACGAGTTTAGCGAGGGAAGCTTAGTTGATTTAAACAGAGCTGGAGTTCCTTTAATAGAAATAGTTTCAGAACCAGATTTAAGGTCTGCAAAAGAAGCAGATGCTTATTTGAAAAAATTAAAATCTACATTAGAATATATAGAAGTATCTGATTGTAAGATGCAAGAAGGTTCATTTAGAGCAGACGTAAACGTTTCTATACATAAGCCAGGAACACCATTTGGAACACGTACAGAAATGAAAAATATGAACTCATTTAAGTCAATTTCTAGAGCAATAGAATATGAAATTCAAAGACAGTCAGAAGTACTAGATAATGGCGGAATTATAGAGCAAGAAACTCTAAGATGGGACGATGTATCTGGTAGAACATTTTCTATGAGAAACAAGGAAGATGCTCAAGATTATAGATATTTCCCAGAGCCAGACTTGGTTGCAATAAAATTATCTGATGAATATATAGAAAATATAAGAAAAACACTTCCAGAGTTGCCAGAAAGCAGAAAATCAAGATACATGGAAGAGTACAAGTTATCTGAAAAAGACGCAAGATTACTTACTGCTTCTAAATATTTATCAAACTTGTTTGAAGCTGCAGAGAAAATATGCAAAAACGCAAAAGCAGTTGCAAACTGGATTTTATCAGACATTTCTCGTATATTAAACGAGGAAGAGCTAGAGCCAGAGCACATTCCATTTACAGGAGATGAACTTGCAAGTCTAGTAGAATTGATAGACAAAGGAACAATAAGTTCTGCAATAGGTAAAAAAGTACTTGAGGAAATGTTTGTAGAAGATGCTGCAACACGCAACCCAGAAGAAATAATAAAGGCAAAAGGCTGGATACAAATTTCTGATGAAGGTGCTATAAAAGAGGTTGTAATGCAAGTATTAGAAGCAAATCCACAATCAATAGCAGACTACAAAGCAGGAAAAGACAGAGCCTTAGGATTCTTAGTTGGACAAGCAATGAAAGCTACAAAAGGCAAGGCAAATCCACAGATGTTGAACAAAATGTTTATAGAAGAAATGAATAAATAATAATAAAGATGCACAAAGAGTTTAATTACTTTAAATGTGCATCTTTTTTATGAAAATATAGGTTAGAAAATTTATCTACTAGTTTTTTCTTTTAAAATAGTATTAAATGCAATTCCACTTATAAAGAAAATTGCCATAAACATTGTGAAAGACTTAAAAAGAGAAGAGCCAATTTCATATACTATGTAAGATTGATTCATGGTTAAGTAAATAGACATTATAAGTGTGGCAAACAGTACTAAAATAAACGAAATTTGTACACCTGCAGTCATAAGATTTTTTACTTTTGGATCAAAAGAAAAATCAAAAACAGAAAGAAATTTATAAAAAAAGCTCTTAAAAATCAAAAACATTTAAAAATCCATCCTTTCTAATTTATTTATAATATATTGAAAAGTATGTTGTTGTAAGGTTTTTGTATTTTACTCCAGTAATTTGATATATAATATATAATTACAGCCAACAGGCAAAATTATATTTTAAATCTACTATATAAATGATATCATATAAAAGATGAAAAATACAGTTGAAATAAATGGCAAAATTGATATAAAGTAATGTAGTGATGATTGTTCTATAACATACAATATTGTATTTGATAAATTTAAATAAAAAATTGTAGGAGGAGTTAAGGCAGAAAGGCACTTGAAATAAATGCAATGAGCATAGAGAAAAAATAAAATCGCAATAACAAATGTTATTACGATTCTACTCAATAAAAAACTGTGCACAATTTTTTATTTATGCATTCATTGCATTTAATTTTTTTGCTAAAGCAGATTTTTTTCTAGAAGCTGTATTCTTAACGATAACTCCTTTTGTACAAGCTTGGTCTATTTTCTTTGTAGCTTCAGAAAGTAAAACTTTTGCGTCTTCAACTTTTCCAGCTTCAACAGCTTGCTCAAATTTCTTAACAGCTGATTTATATCCAGATTTAATCATATTATTTCTAGCAGTTTTCTTCTCTATAACGTTTACACGTTTGATTGCAGATTTGATATTTGGCATGTTTATTGCACCTCCCTTTGAGTTTGTAATTATAACGCATATTATTGTACCATGAATTTGGTAAATTTGCAAGGATTAGTAGAAAAATCTTTACAAAAAGTATAAAAATACGTATAATTTATCATGAAATTAAGAAAAAGAATTATCTTAAATAAAAAATTAAGTATTTAATATTATAAGATTAAACAAAGTAGAAAATTAAATAACAATCAAAAAAACTATGTAAAATTTTTAGGAATGCAAAAATGTGTATTAAAATTTTAATTGATTTTTGGTTTTAAAGGAGAAATGTAAATAATGAAAAAATTAGGTTTTTTTGGTGGTAGTTTTAATCCACCAACATATGCGCATATAAATGTTGCAAAAATGTCAATAGAAAAATTTAATTTGGATGCAGTATATTTTGTACCAGTTGGGAACTTATATAATAAGCCTAGTTTGATAGATGAAAATTATAGATATAAAATGTTAGAGCTTATTTGTGATGATAAAATAATGGTTGAAAACATAGAGTTAGGACGAAAACAAACATTAAATACCTTGCAGGCATTTGAATTAATAGAGCAGAAATATAAAAGTACGGAAAATTATTATATAATGGGTGCAGACAACTTTGAAAAATTACCTACTTGGAAAAATGCAAAAGAGTTAATAGAAAATTTTAAATACATAATATTTGAAAGAAATGGTTCAGATTCAAAAAGCTTATTAGCTACACAAGAAATATTAAAGCAAAATAAAAATAATTTTGAATTTTTAGATGAGAAAAAATATTCGAATGTAAGTTCTGGAATTATAAGAGAACTTATACAAAATGGAAATTATAAAGAATGCGAAAAATATACAAAGCCGGAAATAGTACAATATATAGAAGAAAAAGGTTTATATATACAACAATAAGAGCTTCCTCAAGGTATTCTTGAAGAGGCTTTTTATATAAAACATAGTTGTGTCATATTATGTAGAAATTTGACGATGAGTTATACTTGCAAAATGGGAAAATATGGTATATACTTATTGAAGTTTAAATCAAACAATTTTATTCAAAAAATTAATTCGAAAAAAATCCAATTATTAAATTTTTATAGAAAGTGGTGCGTAATTATGCTATCTAAAGTAAATAGTATTGCGCTTAGAGGACTAGAAGGCTATTTAATAGAGGTACAAGTAGATATTTCGTCTGGTATGCCTTGCTGGGAAATTGTTGGCTTGCCAGATATTAGTGTAAAAGAAGCTAAAGAGCGTGTAAAAACTGCGATAAAAAATTCTGGGCATGAGTTTTTAAGCAGAAAAATTATAGTCAATTTATCTCCGGCGGATTTAAGAAAAGAAGGCACATTTTATGACTTACCAATTGCGGTAGCCATTTTATTAAACATGGGCGTAATAAAAATGATAGAAGAAAGAACTGTTGTAATTGGAGAACTATCTTTAGATGGACATATAAATAGAGTTAATGGAATTTTGCCTATTTGCTTAGAAGCAAAAAGAAAGGGAATTAATAAAATAATACTGCCAAAAGAAAATGCAAAAGAAGGGGCTCTTGTTGATGGAATAGATGTGATTGGAGTAGAAAATCTTAGAGAAGTAATTGAATTTTTTAATAATAAAATTAAAATCTCTCCAGAGAAAAAAACAGAATTTGAGTATAACACTGAATACATAAATACAGATTTTGAAGATGTGAAAGGTCAAAAAAATGTAAAGCGAGCACTGGAAGTTGCGACAGCAGGAGGTCATAATTGCCTGCTTATTGGAAGTCCTGGTTCAGGCAAAACAATGATGGCACAACGAGTAGCTTCAATATTGCCAGATTTAACTTTTGAAGAAGCAATAGAAATTACTAAGATATATAGTATTGCAGGAAATATGCCACAGGGAGAGCCAATTATAAATAATAGGCAATACAGAGCTCCACATTATTCAATTACACCTGCGGCACTAGTTGGCGGTGGTAGAATAGCTAAACCAGGAGAAATAAGCTTAGCACATAATGGAGTGTTATTTCTGGATGAATTACCTCAATTTAATAAAAATACACTAGAATTACTGAGAAGTCCTATGGAAGAAGGACAGGTAAACATTAATAGGCTAAGTGGAAATATTGTATATCCATGTAGATTTATGCTTGTTGCTTCTATGAATCCGTGTCCGTGTGGATATTACGGCTCAAAAGAAAAAGAGTGTACCTGTAGTGAAACTGCTATTTATAAATATATGAATAGATTAAGTGGACCTTTATTAGACAGAATAGATATACAGGTAGAAGTTAATCCAGTAAAATACACAGATTTAAAGGAAAATGAGATAGAAGAAACTTCAACCGAAATAAGGAAAAGAGTAAATAAGGCTAGAGAAAAGCAAAGAGAACGTTACAAAGAATATAAAATTTTTTCAAATTCAGAACTAAATTCGAATCTAATAAATAAATTTTGCATCTTAGATAAAGAATCCGAAAAATTACTACATTCTGCATTCGAAAGATTGAAAATGAGTGCAAGAGCATATACAAGAATATTAAAGGTCGCAAGGACAATAGCGGATTTAGATAATTCAGAAGAAATAAAGAAAAAACATATAGCAGAAGCTATACAGTATAGAAGTTTAGATAGGAAATATTGGACTAGATAGAAAAATATTGTTAGAGAATAATAAAAATTAGAAATTTTACTATATAAAATTTGGAAAAAGATGTGATTACATATAGTATGTAGAAAATTATATTTCAAGTATATTTCATTGTTAATTTTATAGAGGGAAGGATGATTAATTATAGAAATTATTAAATGTTATGAAGAAAAATACCCACAAAGGCTGTTACGAATAAGGGAATATCCTGAACAATTGTATTGCCAAGGAAATGTGGGATTATTAAATGAGCAAAAAATAGTTGCCATAGTTGGATCGAGAAACTGTTCTGAATATGGAAGAAAATATGCCAATATATTTGCGTCAGAACTTGCAAAAAGAGGAATATGTGTAATTAGCGGAATGGCAATAGGTATAGACACATCAGCTCACTGTGGTGCAATGCACGAAATTGGAAAAACAATTGCGGTACTCGGAGGTGGATTTAAATATATTTACCCATCACAAAATATATGGTTATATAATAACATAATTGATGTTGGTGGCTGTGTAATTACAGAGTATGAGGAAAATGAAGAAACAAAAATGAGCAATTTTCCAAAAAGAAATAGGCTAATTAGTGGTTTAGCAGATGCAGTTTTAGTTATAGAAGCAGAGCATAGAAGTGGAAGTAAAATAACAGCAACATATGCAAAAATTCAAAAGAAAAAGGTGTATTGTATTCCTGTAAGTCTAGACCAAAAGAATAGTTCTGGTATAAACGAATTATTAGCAGATGGAGCTAAAATAGTAACAACACCAAGACAATTAATAGAAGATTTGTATGGAAAAAATTTTTACAAGAGTACTTCTGGGAAAAAAGACAAAAATGAAGAAAAAAATCAGAAAGAAAACAAAGTGATTTTAGGTAATGATAATACAGTGGTAACAGACTTTAGTAAAATTTCTAGATTATTAGAACAAGAAATGACATCAGAAGAAATTGCTAAAAAAATAAATAAAGATATTTCTGAAGTTAATTCTATGCTAACAATAATGGAAATTGAGGGAACAATAGAACAAGTTCCCGGAAACTATTATGTAAGAGCGGGCAAAAAAATTAGTTAATGGTTAAAACTACAATCTAATTAAGTAAGAGGTAATTTAATCATGAATATTGAATTCTTAAGTATCACGTGGAGTATATTCTAAATGTAGATTAAGCAATGTATCTTGAAAAACAATTATATGTAATTAAGAAATTAATTGAGGAAAGGCGGATTGGAAACGTGAATACGAAACAACAAATTGGAAAAATTGGTGAAGATTTAGCAACTAAGTATTTAAGTAGTAGTGGATATAGAATTTTAGAAAGAAATTATAGAGGAAAACAAGGAGAAATCGACATAATAGCAACTGAAAAAAATAAAATAATATTTGTAGAAGTAAAAGCTAGAACAAATTTAAAATATGGAAGACCAGCTGAAGCTGTAACTAAAACTAAGCAAATTCATATAGAGCAAACAGCCCAATATTATGTATGCAAAAATAAATTGGAAAATAAGTAAATAAGATTTGATGTGGTAGAAGTGTATTTAATAGCTGAAAAATATAAGATAAAACATATAAAAAATGCCATATGAAGTGTATAAAACTAAGTGTTTACAGATTTTCTTTACGTCTATACATATCTTATTTTCTATATGTGTATAAATATTAAAAATAAACAAATGTAACAATAAGAATGCAAAAACAACAAAAGAACAAAAAACACTTGAAAAAAGTACAAAAAACATATATAATGAAGTCGCAAGAAAAATACATTTCGATAAATTGAAAGGAGCGATTTTTATGAACATAAAAATAACAGGAAAGGAACTAAAGGCAACAGACGCAATAAAAAATTATATTGATACAAAAGCAGAAAGAATAGAAAAATATTTTGATGCAGAAGATATAAATTTATTTGTAACAATAAAAAAAGAAGGCGGAGACCAAGTTGCAGAAATGCAAATATCTGTTAATGGAGAATCATTCAGAGCTGTAACAGCAAGCAATGATTTGTATGCTTCAATAGATAAAGATATTGACATATTAGAGGGCCAAATTAGAAAAATGAAAACTAAAAAGGACAAACAAAATATGACAGAATCTATAAGAGCTAAAGAAGCAAGCAGAGCTGAAGAGCATGAAATAGAAGATGAAATAGTTAAAACAATGTATTATAGTATAAAACCAATGGGAGCAGAAGATGCTAAATTATTATTAGAAGAACAACCACAAAACAGATTCTTAACATTTGTTAACATCGAAACAGGAAAAGTAAATGTTATATACAAATTAAAAGATAACAAAAACTTTGGTTTAATAGAACCAGAAGCATAGTTTAAAATATGAGATTATAAGACGCTTAGAAGTTTTATAATCTCTTTTGTTATATTTTATAAATATTAAATTAATACCAAATAATTTTAAATAAAATATTTGTACTTAATGTAGACTGAGCAAAGGCAAGGAATGGTTAAATATTTGAAAAATTACGAAACTGGTCATGAAGTTATATAGACTACATTAGTGCAATTAATAAAATGTCGAATTATGACATATGAAACTGTAAAAATATGTAAAAAACATATTGACTATATCTTAAAATAATGTATAATTAGATTAGTTAAATTTTGATATATCAAATTACTATATCACAAATGATTTTTTCAAGAAAATTTATTCTAAAATAAAATCCAAAATAAAAAGAAAATACAAAAAGCCATTTTTGTAATGTTATTCAATTAAATATACTAACTAAAACGTAAAATAGGTATTTTATGTGTTTATTTTCTTTGCAAAAATTAAATTTTGAAATTAGATTGAGTGTTTTAAGAAAGGACTATAAAAGCATGAACAAAAAAATATTTGTTTTATTTATTGTGCTCATCTTAATTGTTGCTATAGGCTTTTTATTTTCATATGATAAGAAAGTTATAGAACAAGAAAAACAAAATACAAGTGAGCAACTTGATAATACAGAAGATGTTGAACAAAAAGTAACTGAAGATGATGGATTTGAGGAAGATTTAATAGGTTCTTTAAAAATTGAAAAAATAAATTTAAATGGAACAGTAAAAGAAGGAAGTACTAATGAGATATTAAGAGATTACATAGGGCACATAGAAGAAACGGCAAAATATGATGGAAATGTTGGACTTGCAGCTCACAACAGAGGAAATAAATATTCTTATTTTGCTAGGATAAACGAGTTAGAACCAGGAGATGAAATAATATATACAACTAAATATGGAGAAAGAAAATATATTGTTGATACAAAAAAAGAAATACTAGAAACAGATTGGAGTAATTTAGAGGGAACTTCAGATAATAGACTTACTTTAATAACATGTATAAAAAATAAAGTAAACCAAAGATTATGTGTACAAGCTGTACAGGAAAACATCTAAATAAATTGAGAAAGGAATTAATCAATTAAATAATTTTAATACGTTTATATAATTGATTATATGGAAATTATGGTTAAATTAAAATTAAAAAAAATGTTAGTAATTTTTCAAATATTGATGATACTTTGGCCAACTGCTTTTGCTTTGGCAAGTACTGTAAACATAGGAGATACGCTTAATATTGAAAGGGGAGGTTTAGGTTTTTATACTATTCAATATTGGAGTGATTATAGAGATAAATGGATGTATATAACATATTCAAGAACATATTATACAGATCAAGATGGAAATAAAAAAATTGCATATTGTATGGACCAAGACTTGGATGGAGTAGGCTGGCTACCAGGAGAATATGAGAATTATGATGCACTAGTTAGAGAAGAGCTAAGAAATGATAAGATATGGCAAGTATTAAAACATGGGTATCCAAATGTTTCTCCACAGGATTTAGGTGTAGAAACAGAAGATGATGCTTATCTAGCAACAAAACAAGCTGTTTATTGGATTATAAAACATGGAAATGAGCCTAATGCAAAAATTGAAAATATATATACTCATTTTAGAGCTGGGGAGACAGAAATTAATAATCAAAATTTAGAAGATATACAAAGAAGAGGTAAAAAGGTTGTAGATGCAATATATAAGTTAGTAAATATTGCTGCAAATGAACAAAGAGAAGAAATAATACATCCAGAGGTAATTCAGGAAGACAATTTTATTATAGATAAAGATAACAACTATTATTCTGCAAAATATAAGGTAACAGAAGCAAATGTAAAGTCGAAAATTATAATAGATGAAATTGATTATGCTAATGATGATATATTTACAGCAGATATAAACGGTAATCCAAAAACAGAATTCTTGCCAGGCGAGACATTTAAAGTAATGATACCAAAGAAAAGTATTGTTGAAGGTGCAGAAGCAAGAGTGGATTATACAATAAAATCAGAATTGGATGTACTATATTATGTTGCAAGCAAAATTGAAGGAAAACAAAACTATGTAATATTTTCTAATAGAATAGAAGAAGGGAAAAGTAAGATTCTTTTGAAGATACCAGAGAAACAATCCGAAATTCAAATATTGAAAGTAAGTAGCGATACTGGTGAACCTATGAGTGGTGTAAAGTTTCAAATTACATATGAAGATGGAAGAAAGAGAATATGTACAACAAATCAAAATGGTTACGTACATTGTGACCATATGCCAAGTGGAAAAGTTATCGTTGAAGAAATAGAAACTAATGAAGGATATGTATTAGACGAGAAAAAATACGAAATTAATTTAGGATATAATGAAGTATATATGTTTTCTGTATCAAACCATCGTCAGAAAGGAACTATTTCTATAGAAAAAGTTGATCAAGACGACAACAATACAAAATTAGAAGGAGTGGAATTTGATATTATTGATGCAAGTGGAAAGATAATTGATCATGTTGTAACAGATGCAAATGGAAAAGCTTCGACAACTGTTAATACTGGAAATTATATAGTTAGAGAAACAAAAACAAAACAAGAATATAGTATAGGAGTTGACAAATCAGTTACTGTTAATTGGAATGAAACAGCAGAACTGAAAATAGAAAATGAGAAGAAAAAAGGAAAAATAAAAATAATAAAACAAGACAAAGATGATAATTCGGTAAGACTAGCAGGTGTAAAGTTTAAAATACTAAATGAGGAAGATGAATGTATTGAAAAACTTGAAACAGATGAAAATGGAGAAGCTTTATCAAAAGATTTAGTAATAGGAGATTATTACATAAAAGAAGTTGAAACAAAAGATAGCTATGTATTAAATAATGAAAAAATAAAAGCATCAGTTAAATTTAATGAAACTAATGAAATAACAATAGAAAATGAAAAAATAAAAGGAAAGATTCAAATAAATAAGCTTAGTGAAGATAAAAATAATATATTAGAAACAGAAGTAGGAAGCCCTATAGAAGGAGTTAAATTTAATATTTATGATATGGAAAATAAACTAGTAGATACAATAGTAACAGACAAAAATGGAGTGGCAGCATCAAAAAAACTAGAAAAAGGTAGATATAATGTACAAGAAATTGAAACTAATAAATGGTATATATTAGATAAAAAAATATATGAGGCTGAAATAAAAGAAAACAATGAGATTGTAAAGTTAGATATTGTTAATAAATCTAAAGATCCAAAGATTGAAATAAAAAAATCATGTAAAAATATTACAAAATCAAATGATGAAATAGATTATAGCTTCGAAATAAAGAATACAGGAAATGTAGAATTAGAAGATTTTACTTGGTATGATTATTTACCAGCTGATTATGCAAAAATTACAGGAATTGAAACAGGAACATACAATAAAGATATTCTTTACAATATATATTATAAAACAAATCAAAAGGATGAATACATGGTATTAAAGAAAAATCTAAACGGAGGAGAAGACAATTTTATAAGCTTGACAGATTTACATTTAGAAAAAGATGAAAAAATTACAGAAATAAAAATTTATTTCGGAAATGTTGATGTCGGTTTCAAATCAGAGAAAAAGCCACATATAATAATGAAAACAAATGAGAATCTTGAAAATGATACTAAAATAGAGAATAGTACTGTACTAGAAGGCTATAATCAAGATTACAGAGTTAGTTCAAAAGACACAGCTGTTTCAACTATTTACAATGTTGTGCAAGAAAAGAAATTACCAAGAACGGGATTTTAATAAAAATTTTGCTAAAAAAATTGAAAAATGTAGAATTTTGTAATATAATGTATCTGTTACGAAGGTAACGCGTAATTTTATAGTATTGAAAGGAGCAATTAATATGATTTATTCAAAAGACGTAGAAAAAATGTGCACAGTTGCAAAAGGCGTAAATCATGGACCAGCCCCAATTCCAGAAGAAGGAAAATGGGTTAAGGCAAAAGAAATTAAAGATATTTCAGGATTAACACATGGTATTGGTTGGTGTGCACCACAACAAGGAGCATGTAAATTAACATTAAACATAAAAGAAGGTGTAATACAAGAAGCATTAATAGAAACAATAGGATGCTCTGGAATGACACAATCAGCAGCCATGGCTGGTGAAATACTTACAGGTAAAACAATACTAGAGGCACTAAACACAGACTTAGTATGTGATGCTATAAATACAGCTATGAGAGAATTATTCTTACAAATAGTATATGGAAGAAGCCAATCTGCATTCTCAGAAGGTGGACTTACAATAGGTGCAGGTCTTGAAGATTTAGGAAAAGGTCACAGATCTCAAATAGGGACAATATACTCAACATCATTAAAAGGACCAAGATATCTAGAAGTTACAGAAGGATATATAACAAGCCAAGCATTAGATAAAGATAATCAAATAATAGGTTACAAAGCATTAAACTTTGGAAAAATGATGGACTTTATAAAAGGCGGAATGGATCCTAAAGAGGCTATAGAGAAAGCTACAGGAACATATGGAAGATATGCTGATGCAGCAAAATATATAGACCCAAGACAAGAATAATTATGAGGTATGAAAGGAGCAAAAAATATGGCAGTAACATTTGAAGGTTATGAAAGAAGAATAGATCAAATTATGCCCGTATTAAATAAATATGGAATAAAAGATTTAGAAGAAGCAAGAAAAATTTGTCAAGACAAAGGATTTGATCCAGTTGAAATGGTTAAATCAATTCAACCAATATGTTTTGATAATGCTTGTTGGGCTTACACAGTAGGCGCAGCAATAGCTATAAAGAAAGGTTGTACAAAAGCAGCAGATGCAGCTAAAGCAATCGGAGAAGGATTACAATCATTCTGTGTACCAGGTTCAGTTGCAGATGATAGAAAAGTTGGATTAGGACACGGAAACTTAGCTTCAATGCTTTTATCAGAAGAAACAAAATGCTTTGCATTTTTAGCAGGACATGAAAGCTTTGCAGCAGCAGAAGGTGCAATAGGTATTGCAAAATCAGCTAACAAAGTTAGAAAAGAACCATTAAAAGTTATACTAAATGGTTTGGGAAAAGATGCAGCACAAATAATATCAAGATTTAATGGATTTACATATGTAAAGACGGACTTTGATTATTATACAGGAAAATTAACGATAGTAGAAGAAATTCCTTACTCAGATGGAGAAAGAGCAAAAGTAAGATGTTATGGAGCTAACGATGTTCGTGAAGGTGTTGCAATAATGCATCATGAAGATGTAGATGTATCCATAACAGGAAACTCTACAAACCCAACAAGATTCCAACATCCAGTTGCTGGAACATACAAAAAAGAATGCTATGAAAAAGGAAAGAAATACTTCTCAGTTGCATCAGGTGGTGGAACAGGAAGAACACTACACCCAGATAACATGGCTGCAGGACCAGCTTCTTATGGTATGACAGATACAATGGGAAGAATGCATTCAGATGCTCAATTTGCAGGTTCTTCATCAGTACCAGCTCACGTTGATATGATGGGATTAATAGGAATGGGTAACAACCCTATGGTTGGTGCTACAGTTTCAATAGCAGTTGCAGTAGAAGAAGCTATGAAATAGCCTAGTACAGAGATTTTTAATATATAGATAAAATGGTGGAAATAGCAAAAAAATTGCCCACTGCCCACCATTTGCCCACCCAAAAAATTGCCCACGTAATTTGGTGGGCAATTTTTATGAATTTAGAATATTAATATTATTGAAAATGCTAGCTGTTTCATTTTCCATTTTTTCAGTAGTGTGTGTATAAACTTGTAATGTGGTTTCAATATTTTTATGACCTAATCTGACTTGAACATCTTTAGGATTAGCTCCTGCTTCTAATAATCTAGTAGCATGAGTATGCCTTAAACAGTGAAAGTCAAATTTTTTAAATTCATCTTCTGGAACGTTATCGTTTTGATTATATAAAGTATAATGAACAACTCTTCCAACATTTTGAATTATTCGAGGTTGAATATATGAACCATCATCTCTAACAGATAATAGATGAATTGGCAAACCAACATCATAATTTAACTGATGCTTTTCATTAATCAACAACTGTTTATAGTATTTTCCATAGTAAGGGATTGAGTCAAAATGTTTCTTTGTATATTCTTTAAGTATATTATTAGTAAAAGCATCCAGTTTAATTTTTCTATAGGATTGGTATTTAGGTTCAACAAGAGTCCAACAATCATTTAACATCTGTACTTGATGATTGACATACAAATAACCATTTTCTAAATCTAAGTCTTTTTCTAAATCAATAGCGAATGCTTCTCCAAGCCTTAGACCACAAGAGTATCCTAACAGTAACTCAATATATGCGGGATGACCATATGGGAATCTTTCAAACAATTTCTTTATAAATTGATTAGATAAGGCTATTCTTTCTTTTTTTCTTGATGGCGTTTCTGGGGTAGCTCTATTTGATTGCAATGTTATGTGTGATGCTGGATTGGATTTTATGAATTGTAATGTTACTTCAGCATAATTAAATGAACTTACTAAAATTCCTTTTATTACAGCAAGAGTATTAGAACTAAAGCCTTCATTAAACTTTTCATTAAGAAATTCTTTTATGGTGCTAGCATTTATACTATTTAATTTATATTGACCAAGTACCGGTCTAATGTAACTGTTTATTTTCTTTTCATATGTTTCATAAGAACTTTGCAACAAGTGGACTTTACAATATTGTTCTAGCCATAAGTCCAAATAGTCTGAAAAGCTTATTTCTTTTGGACTAAAAAATTGACCAGAACTATTATAAACATTTAAAGCTTCATTACCAGCAATTAAAGCTTCTTTTTGTGTCTTAAAACCACTTTTGGATTTTTGATTCCTTTTTCCTTTTACTTTTGCAAGTTCTATTCTGTATTCCCAGCTTTTTCCTCTTTTTCTTACTACAACTTTTGACATAATAAAAACCTCTCTTCCAAATATTTTTAATAAACACTTGAAAGAGAGGTACATTTATAATATAATACAAATGTAGTCACTTTCAGTGTCTATTCGTGAGAAATATGTACCTTGTCGCAAACTAGTAACATATTTCTCTTCTTTTTTTTATTAATAGCATACCTTACAAGGTTGTCTACCTTCAGACAATGCTTTTTCTAAGGTTATTTGATGACCATTGCCTTTTAGAGTTCTACACCCCTGATTATGATATTTTGTTCCAGAATTTCCAACCCATACAAATTGCTTGTTCTCATCATTGATATTATTTGAAGTTGATTGAGAAGCGGAGCTATCTGCTACTAAAGTATTTGATGAAGAAGTATCTTGTGAAATTTGATTATTAGCTGCAATTTCATTTTGTGCATTTTCTAAATTCTGAATTTCTTTGTTCTTTTGATCTAATACTTCGTTTAATTCAACTATCTTAGAGGATAAATTATTGTTTGAATCTGTTAAATTTTCTATTTTATTTGATAGTTCTTGTGTATTATCAGAGGAAACAAAGCCTAACAATGTAACTGCTAAAACTGCGATTACTATAGTTTTAATTTGTTCTTTACTAATTTTTTTCTTAGATCCATTATTTTGTTCTTTTTCTTCGTTCATATTTTATCTCCAATACTATTTCTTTCTTCTTAATTCTACCACTTTACCGATAACTCTAACAGGTAGTGATTTAATCTGCTCATTGGTGTAAATTAAAGGCTGAAATTCTGGGTTTAATGGTTGCAAGATAATGCCAGTTTCATTTTTGAAAACACGTTTAAAAGTACCATCATTACCATTGACCATTACAACACAATCTTGACCACTTTCGCAATCATCTACTTTTTCTAGTATTATTGTATCACCATCTAAATATTCTGGGGACATACTATTACCTTTTATTTTAAGACCAAAGTATTGCTTGCCACCTTTCAACATATCTGTTGATATTTCTTCTGTATCGATAACATCTTCAATACATTCCATTGGTATTCCAGCAGGAATTATACCATAAACAAAGACTACGGCTGATCGAGTTGAAAGAGTAGTACCAACAGTCAAATCTCGTTGAATAGGGACATCATATCCCATTAGCCAAACCTCATTAACATTTAATGCATCTGCAAGTAATGTTAGTTTCTGTTGGCGGGCATTTGATATACCAGATAGATATTTATTAATTAAAGTTTTATCTAAACCAGTTTTTTCAACCAAGTCTACTTGCTTTATGTCTCTAAGTCTCATTGCTTCTTTTAACCTATTTTGAAAAGTTTCTACAATTTGCATATTATACCTCCATTACATAGATTATAAAGAAAAATTGAAAAAAAATCAATATATATTTATAAAAAATATAAAAAAGTTGAAAAAAAATCAAAAAAAGTATTGACATATTTTTTTGTTTTTGATAATATAATCACAGAAGTTGAAAAAACTTCAACAAGAAAGGAGGAAAAAATGGTTAAGTATAATTTTGACAAACTAAAAGGAAAGATAAAAGAAGTCTTTAATACTCAGAATGAATTTGCAGACGCACTAGGGATAGCTCCAAATACGTTGAGTAGTAAATTAAATAATCAATCGGACTTTTCAAGTAATGAAATAAGTAAGGCAACAAAATTGCTAGATATAAGTTCTCCGGTAGAAGCATGGAATATTTTTTTTACACAAGAAGTTGAAAAAACTTCAACAAAATAATTGCGACAAGGTACAAGAAGGAAAGAGATGAGAAGATGGAAGATGTTTTATATACAGTAGCAGAAACAGCTAAATTATTAAAAACAAATTCAAATTATGTATATGAATTAATTAAAAGAGGTTTGCTACCAGCTTTAAAACTTGGAAGCTATAAAGTAAGAAAAACAGCTTTAACGAATTTTTTAGAAAAGAATGAAGGGAAAGACCTAACGGATTTAGATAACATTATTAGTTTAAATATGAAAGGAGATGATAAATATGTATAGTTTATTTGAGGTAGCATTTTTCATTTTATATTTTGTAGTAAAAGCAATAAGATTTATATTGTTTTTACTAACATTACAAATAGTAATTTATAAATTAAGTGGATTCAGTGTTTACAAATTTGTAATGAGAAAGGCAAATAAATTAGTAAGGGGGATTTTATAGTGAGAAAAAATGAGAAAGACCTATACGAAAGAAGAAGCGTTGATTTGGCAAGACAATGTAAAAATTTTCAATTGGATATTGAAAACAGAGAATATTTAATAAAAGAGCAATATCAAAGAATAGATAGAAAACAAGCTTCTTTCCTAAAAATATTAGATGAGTGTAAGGATAATAGTTATAAATCGCTACATGAATTTAGAGAAAAAATAAAAGAGTTAGCAGAGACTGGAATCAAATACTAACTCATAACAATTGAATTTGTAAGCAAATTCTCATTTATTATACAAATTTTTAGTGAAGAAGTCAAGAGAGGAGAAAAAATGTTTGAGGAACAACAGAAAATAACAATAGAATATACAAAACAGCTCGATGCGTTCTATTCTTTAGTAGATTTCAAACCGTTATCATCGAATGCTATATCAATGTATAACTTTTTATTGCATATAACATATAAGACTGATTGGGTTAATGAATTTACTGTTGCTAATACTACAATTATGAGTAAGCTCCATTTGACTCAAAAAGAATTACAAACGGCTCGAAACGAGTTAATTACTAAAAAATACATAATTTATAAAAAAGGTAGCAATCAAAATAAAGCCCCGAAATATTCAATTATTAGGCTTTATGAAGAAAAAAACAGTATTTTGGGACAAGCAGAAGTAAATGCAAAAGTATATGCAGAGGGCAATGCAGAAGTACAAGCAACAGTAAAGACCGAGGGCAACATTATTACTAAACTAAACTTATATTTTATATATATTATATATAATAAGGGCTCGCAATTCAAAAACATTGGAGAAGCGGACAAGAAGGCTATTATTACAATATTGAAAAAGTTAGAACTCTATATAGACGATCCAGTTATTTTGGAATACATGTCGGAGGAACAATTATTGGAATTAAAAATTCAATATTGGATAGTTAAAGAATTATATTTTAGTCCGTACAAGATTTGTTTAAATCAATTAACCAGGCAAAGATTTATGTTTAGGTTTTTAAAAGCAAGAATGTATGTAGAACCACAAGACACATATAAATTTTTAAATTACTGCATTAAAAGCTTTCAAGAAGATCTATATGCAAACAAAAAAGAGGTGGTAACTGATGAAAATAATAAGCAGAATTAACGAGTTGATTTTGAGAGAAAAACCAGAAAAACAAATAAAATATTCGGAAGGTTCAGGAATAGCAAAACATTTAACGAGTACGCCTAGAACAAAGTTATATGAATACTATGTATGTGACAACTGTGGCTGTGAAATAAAAGTGGAAAAGAAGTGGGAAAACAATAAAGGTGGATTGTTGATGATTCCTAAAACTCTTTCGAAGAGAAACAAGGTATTTTACATTGCAGTATGCTCAAAATGTTTAAATAAGGTTTTAAAAGAATTGGAAGATGAAAAATAGGAGAAACGTATGAAAACTAAAAATGAAATAGAAAAATATTTATCAACAGAGAAATACATAACAAGACAAGAATTAAGTGAACTAACAGGACTAAGTGATAGAAAAGTTAGAAGTAAAATAAGTGAATTAAAGAAACACAGGGTTGTTTTATATAGCAGTCAGAGAAGCGGTTATAGGCTGGCAAAAGAATATAGAAGCATGTCTAAACAGCAAAGGGAAGAGGAGATTGAACAAGTCAAGCATAGTCTAAATGACTGCAAATCGAGAACTACACAATTAAATAAACAAAAGAGAAAATATATTGCATATTTGAAAAAAGCAGAACAAATTGAGCTTGAAGAAGCTAATTAGGAGGATAAAAATTATGGCGTTTGATTTGGACGATGACGAATTAAGGGCAACTAGGGAAATGAAAAATTTGGATAGAGATTTAATAATAGGAGAGTATGTCAGGACAAAAGACGGAAAAATTGGAATATTTAAAGGGTATAACAATAATAGAAAAAGTCAATGGGCATGCAAAGTAGAACTCCAAGGAATGAAGTTCTGGAAGTATTATGCTGAAGAATATATTGAAAAACACAGCAACCAACTAATGGAACTAATAAAAAATAAAGACATATTAAAACTTAAAACTAGTGATAGTAAAGAAGTATTTTTTATAGGAGTAGATGAGGACACATCAGATGTAAAATATGAAGAAATAATAACAGATATAAAAAACGGCGAAAATGAGTTGTTGGGAATATTAACAAGTCAACAATTCGAGGCTGATTACTATAAAGCAGGAGGAAAAAATAAATGATTATATTAACAATTGTATTAGAAATTATATTAATAGTATTAGGAATAGTATTTGCTGTGTTATCAGCAGACAGTTATGAACACGAAGGATTGATGTTTGTGTTATCGTTAGTATGTTGGATTACAGTACTTATAATGCCAATTGGGATTGGAGAATTACATGGATATATAAATTATGCTGAAAGCAATGATAAAGATAAAGCAAGAATTACGGCTGTAACACAGGAACAAGATTGGTTGAAGACATATTACAAAGTTGAGGTTGAGTACTTAACAAATACACCAACACAAAATGGAATAGTAACAAATTACAACATAGAAAAAAACACATATTACTGTTATATAACAGATAAAGAGTTAGTAGAGAAGTTGAAAAGCAATATGTACAAAGAATTATGGATAATATCTGGACGTAAAGGTGGATATGAAAATTATAAAGACTTTGGAACAAAGTTAATTAAGGATATAGAGCTAATCGAGGAGGGAAAATAAAATGAGAACATTATTATTAATGAGAGGTGCTCCGGGAAGCGGAAAGTCAACATATATAGAAAGAAATAATTTAAAGAAATATACTCTTTGTGCTGATGAAATAAGATTGTTAATACAAACACCTATAATGCAAACTAATGGTAATTTTGCAATAAGTCAAAATAATGACAATAAAGTATGGGCAGTATTATTTGACATTTTAGAGGCAAGAATGCAAAGAGGAGAATTTACAGTTATAGATGCGACAAACTCTAAAACAAAAGAAATGACTAGATATAGAGATTTAGCGAAAGCATATAGATATAGGATTTATTGTGTGGATTTTACAGATTTGCCTATTGAAGTATGTAAAGAAAGAAACAAACAAAGACTAGAATATAAGCAAGTTCCAGATGAGGTAATAGATAAAATATATTCTAGATTTAGTGGACAAAAAATACCAAGAGATATAGAGATTTTAAAGCCAGATGAATTAGACAAGATATTAATAAGACCTCTAGATGTTTCTGAATACAATAAAATTCATTATATAGGAGATATTCATGGATGTTATACAGCATTAAGAGAGGCATTACCAGAAATCAAAGATGATGAATTATATGTATTTTGTGGAGATTATATTGATAGAGGAATTGAAAATACAGAGGTTTTAAAATTCTTATGTGAAATATGTGAAAAACATAATATATGTTTATTAGAGGGAAATCATGATAGAGCGATATATGATTATGCTCATGATGTAAAGACTGGGAAGAAACAATTTGATGATGTGACCTACTATGAATTAAAAAAGGCTAATATTAGTCAAAAAGATTTGAGAGTTCTGTATAGAAAAATAAGGCAATGTGCTTATTACAAATATAATGGAAAATTATTATTTGCTTGTCATGCTGGAATAAGCAAAATGCCAGAAAATTTATTATATTTAGCAACAGAGCAAATGATAAAAGGAATAGGAACTTATGGCGAAATGAAGATGGTGTGTGATAATTGGAAAAAGTCAAATCCGGATATTATACAAATATTTGGGCATAGAAACATAGAAGATACACCTATAAAAGTAAATAGTTGTTGCTACAATTTAGAGGGTAGTGTGGAATTTGGTGGATATTTAAGAATGATAACAGTCAGCAAAGACTTACCTATTGAAGAAAAACAAATAAAGAACAATGTTGTTGCAACTGGAGAAAATACGATTAATGAAGAGGAAAAAAAGACTCTTAACATAGATACAGTTATTGAAGATATGCGAAGAAGTAACTGGGTTAAAGAAAGTAAATATGAGAACATTTCAGCTTTTAATTTTAGTGAAAGAGCATTTAAAAAAGGAATATGGGATGAAATAACAACAAAAGCAAGAGGGTTATTTATAAATACAAACACAAAAGAGATTGTTGCTAGAAGTTATGATAAATTTTTCAAAATAAATGAGGTTGAAGAAACACAAGCAATATACTTAAAATCAAAATTTGAATATCCATTAAATGTATATGTTAAATATAACGGATTTTTGGGAATATTGGGATATGATAACGAGTCTGATGAACTAATTATTGCAAGTAAAAGTTCTTTAAATGGAGAACATGTTGGATATTTTAAAGAATTATTAAAGGGAAAAGATTTAGATAAAATAAAGCAATATTTAAAAGATAATAACTCATCAATGCTTTTTGAAGTTATAGACATTGTAAATGATCCTCATATTATAAAATATGACGAGAACAAATTGGTTTTATTAGATGTAATTAACAACGATTTAAAATTTAACAAACTTGATTATGAAGAGTTACAATCTATTGCTGCTAAATTCGACTTTGAAGTTAAAGAGTTGGCTTATACACTAAATAATACACAAGAATTTTGGAATTGGTATTATATGGTACAAGAAGAAAACTATCAATACAAAGATAAATATGTTGAAGGATTTGTTATTGAAGATTGCAAAGGTTTTATGGTTAAAGTGAAATTAGACTATTATAATAACTGGAAATTCATGAGAGGAGTATTACAACAAGTAAAAAGACAAGGATATATTAGAAGAACAAGCAGTTTAACAACGAAATTACATAATGATTTTTATAATTGGTGTGTAGCTAATAGAGATATTTTGCCTCAAGATATTATAAGTGCGAGGGAGATGTTTGAGAGTGAATAGAGAAGAAAAAATAATGAAAAGAGTCCAAGAACATTATGATTATTTAGAGAAAAAAGGCTTTGAAATAGTGTTTTTAGCATTACAAGGTTCACAAAATTATGGATTAGATGTCTATGATGAAGATTATATGTCAGATGTTGATACAAAAGCAGTAATATTACCATCATTTGAAGACTTTGTTTATAATAGAGAGCCTAAGAGTAAAACCTTAGTATTAGAAAATAATGAACATATTGATGTAAAGGATATAAGAGTAATGTTTGAAACTTATAAAAAGCAAAATGTAAATTTTATAGAAACATTATTTACTGAATTTAAAATAGTAAATCCAAAATATAAAAATTTAGTACAATCATTGTTTGATAATGCCGAAGAAGTTGCACATATAGATAGAAATCAAGCAATTAGATGTATGGCAGGAATGAGCAAAGAAAAATTGAAAGCATTAAAACATCCATATCCAACAATAGTGGATAAAATTAATAAATATGGATATGATCCAAAACAATTACACCATATTTTAAGAATGAATGATTTTATAAAGAAATATGCAATATTAGAAAAGCCTTATAAAGAATGTCTAATTCCGGATAATAAGGAGTATTTGATACAAATTAAAAAGGGAGTTTTATCTGAAGATGAGGCAACACAATTAGCAATAGAAACTGATGAAGATACTTATGATGTAAAAAACTGGGCGACTGGATTTGATGATAGACCAGACATAATCAATCAAAAAGGATTAGATGTTTTAGATAAAATAAAATATGAAATCCTAAAAATGAGATTCCAAGAAGAATTAAAAATAAATTAATAGAAAGGAAAATAATTATTGGAGGTCAAGATATTGTGAGATTTCGAATAATAGTATTCCAATTCAAAAAGTAAAAAACAAGATAGAAGAGATAGGCGAAAAAATAAAATATGAAGAAAATGAAAAGGTAGTAATATATCTGAATAAACAAAAGAATATTTTACAAGAGCTGCTAGAAAGCGAGGAGTGAGTTATGAACGAGGAAGAAAAGAAAGTAGTTGAAGATTATAAAAGTAAATTAGATTTATACAAATATGAGAAAAAAATTGGCTTAGGTAGAATCAACATAGATGAAAAAATATATGAAATGGAAGTAATTATAAATGTGATTGAAAGATTGCAAAAAGAGAATGAAAAATTAAAGAAATCTAAAATAACATATGAAAGAGTTAGAGATATACAAGAAAAAAATAAAAATATAGTAGATAAGAATTATATTCCAAAGAAAAAATAGAAGAATTAAACGAAAAAGTAAATCAAGGTGGCATTATTTATAGTTTAAAGCAATATGCAAGATGTCAAAAAGATGTTTTGGAAGAATTACTAGAAAGTGAGGAAAAATAGAGATGAAGAAATTTTTAATTGTAAGTGGAATAATTTTAGGTGTAATTTTAATGTTTGTAGGAATATTTGCAGGAACAAATAATAGTGCAATTAATCTTGAAGAACAAATAAAAGAAAGTAGATCTAGTATTAATATTCAGGAGAAAAGAAGAGAAGATCTAATTTGTAATTTAGTAGATGCAGTAGAAAGCTATAATAAATACGAGCAAGAAACAATGGAAAAGATTATTGAAGCAAGAAGTAAAGCTAGTAATGGACAAGTTGAAGAAGCGGAAATATTAATTAATGCAGTTGCAGAGCAATATCCAGAATTGAAAAGCAATGAAAATTATAAAACATTAATGACAGAATTAGCAGTAACAGAAAATTTAATTGCAGAGCACAGAAATAATTACAATATTCAAATAAAACAATATAACAAGTACATAAAAGCATTTCCTAACAGTATGATTTTAAACATTATGGGATATGAGAAATTAGATAATACATATTTAGAATATAATACATCAGAAGATTCACCTAAAAACTTATTTAACAAATAAGAGGTGCTATATGGAAATTGGAGATATAACAATAACAAAAAGAGAAATATTAGTCTGTATTGCAGCAACGTTAATATTATTAGGAATTGGTTTCCCAATAATTGCAGCAATTCAAAATTCCATAAATGAAAAAAATGAAAAATATTTTAAGGCATTAAAGATAAATAATGATACTGAACAATTTCAGTATGCTATAAATACAAATTTAGGACAAGTTATGGCTTATGGAAAAGTAGAAGCGGTAGATGGCGTAAAAATAGAGGATTTGGAAAATAGATATTTTTATATAAAAAAAGAGAAAGAAAAGTATACAAGACATACAAGGCAAGTTGCACATGAAAGAAAGGTTGGAAACACAACAGAAACGTATTACACGACTGAAGTATATTATACATGGGATTATGAAGGAAAAGAAGAGTGGAAAACAAAAAGATTTAGATTCTTAAATGTGGAATTTGATTACGGAACAATTAATTTTAATAACACGGAGTACCTTACAACAATACAAACAGATTCAACAACTAGATATGTATATTATATTATACCTTTTGAATTTGAAGGTACATTATCTACAGATATAACCAACAACACAATAACAAACAATCAGTTTTTCTATAATAAGAAAATAGAGAAAATAATCGAAGAAAAAAAGGCAGAAATAAATACAACAAAAATAATATTTTGGTTTTTATGGCTATTTTTCATAATACTGCTAGATTTTGGTTATGTCGGTTTAGATAATAATTATTTAGAAGATTAGAGGAACGAACTTATGATATATGAATTTGAAGTACCAGGAGAAATTACTGGAAAAGCTAGACCAAGGTTAAATACTAGAAGCGGAAAAGTATATACACCTACAAAAACGAAAAATTACGAATATTTAACAAGATTTTATTTTACACAAAAATATCAAGATTATACACCAGTTGAAGGAAGAGTAAAAATAAGCATAATTGCGTATTTTGATATTCCTAAAAGTACAAGTAAAAAGAAAGAAGCGGAAATGTTGGGAAATAGAATAAGTCCAACGAAAAAGCCGGATATAGACAACATTACAAAAGTTGTTTTAGATGCATTAAACAAATTTGCATATAAAGATGATACGCAAATTACTGAAATAACAGTAGTAAAAAAATATGCTAGTACACCAAAAGTAAAGATTAAAATAGAAGAATACTAAAGGAGATAAAGGAAATGTTAGATTTTATTATGAGATTATTTGGATATGAAAATATAAGAAATATAAAGATTCCAAAAGAATACAAGATTCCAAATACAAAAAAATTAGTATGCAAAGCAACTTTTTTTCAAATTACAGGGCAGACTTTAGATAAAGTTGTAATAAATAACGAAAATTTATTACTTGATGGATATACAACTTATATTCTAAATAGGTGGCTAGGAAATAAATACATAAAAGTTGTGAAAATAGATACGAGTCTACAATTATATAAAACAGTATATAAAAATTATATATATAGATAAAATATGGAGGTACTAATGAACAGAGAAGATTTAAAAGGTTATAGACATACACAAGAGTGGATAAAAGGTAGAATAGAGTATATTGAGCAATATAAATCAAGTATAAATAAATTGAATAGTGTTTTATCAGATATGCCAAAGGGAAGCAGAGAGATACAAGATAACGAAGCAGAAAAAATCGCAGAACTGATAGATTGTGTTAATGAATTACTTGAAAAAGTAAAAGAGGAAAATAGAAAGCAAATGCAAATTTTAGAACAATTAGATAAAGTAAAACAACCATATAGAAATATATTGGATAAGTTTTACATACAAGGAAAAAGCTTAGTAGTTATTGCTGCAGAAATGGGATACAATTATGAGCATATAAAGAAGATGAATGGAATTGCTTTAAATATTTTTGATAATATAAAATAATGCTACCAAATGCTACTGAATGCAACCATAAAAAGTGTTACAATAGTAGTGTGAAAAAAGATGAATGAGAGCTGGCTAAATGTTGGCTCTTTATTTTGTTGCTATTAATGATACTAGATAATTAATATATTTTGATACTTAGGCAGTATGTTTAAATAATTCCTTCAATAAGCGTGGACGATTCTAGTTAAGTCTATAGATATATAGTAAGCAGTGATATAACATAGATTAAGCAAATTGACGAAAGTAGAGCGATTATAGCATCGAATAAAAGTCAATTAGTTCTAGATAGCAATAACCTATAATTATACCATTGCTTAGTGTATATTGAACTAATGAAAAAAGGAGTTGCTATTATATACATAGCAAAAAGGTAAATGCTATGAAAGAGAAAATTAATTGGCAAAATTGTATGAAATATAGATGCGAACAGTGTAGACACTATCAACAATGCAAAAAAGAAGAAGAAAACTATATAAATAAAACTGCTCTACAGAAAAATAAAGTAAAGAAATAGTATGGAGGAATGTATGTTAAAGGTATTAATTATTATTATACTGTTACCGATTGCATTAATTTGTTTAATTTTAACAGGTGCAATTATAGCTGGAATATTAGGCTTAATGTTTAAATCTGTGAACAGATTAGTTGAAGTAATAAAAGAGATAATGAAATGCTGAAGACTTGTAAGTACTGTGGAATAGTACCATACAATCATATATGTCCTCACAAAGAGAAGTATAAGAAAGCTATAACAGATGTAGATCGTTTTAGGTGGAGCAGAAGATGGCAAGAGAAAAGGGAAGAAATAAAGCAAAGAGATTTATACTTATGTCAGATATGTATAAGAGAAATTTATGGAACAACAATAAAATATAACTCCAATAACTTATCTGTGCATCACAACGTACCAATAAATGAAGATTACAACAAGCGATTAGATAATAATAATTTAATCACGTTATGCAGTATGCACCATGAAATGTGCGAGAATGGAGAGATATCAAGAAAAGAGGTTCAGAACATAATTAATGAACAAGAAAAGAGAGTATCCCCCCTCTAATAACGAAAAAATGGTGGAGGCGTTTGAACACCTACCCGCATACCTTCGCTTGAAAAAAATTCCCACATCAGAAAAAGGAGATGAGACAATATGCCGACACCAACAAAACCGTTTTCTGTGTTAAAATCAGAAGGCAAAAGTCATAGATCTAAAGCCGAATTGAAGGTTCGTGAGCAAGGAGAGAAGGCACTGCAAACTTCTCAAAAAATAAAACCTAAAAAAGAGGTAAAAAAGAACAAAATTGCATACAAAGAGTTCAAGAGAATTGTATCACTATTGGATAACATTGATAAGTCAGATGCCTTATATGAAAATGTAATTAATAGGTATGCAATGTTGTATGCTGAATGTTACGAATTTGAAGAAAAGAGAGAAAGGTTTTACAATGAACTTAATAAACTTGATGAAGACTATGCCTTAGATCCAGATGGAATGACAGTAAAAGAATACTATGATACAGTAAGCAACATTCAAAAGAATATACTTGATTTAGATAAACAATTACAAAATAAGAGAAAGATGATGCTTGATATTGAAAAGGAAAATATAATGACAATCGCATCACAATTACGCACTATTCCAAAGAGTGTAGAGCCAGCAGAAAATCCTTTATTGAAGGTATTAAGAGGTGAATAAGCACAATGCTATTAGAAAAGGCACGACAATATGCAACAGATTGTATAAATTGTAACGAAATAACAACATTTGAAGTAAAAACACAGTGCGAATGGTTTTTAGAGGACCTTGAAAAGCAAAAAAATGAAAGTTATCCATATTATTTTGATACAAAAGAAATCAAGATAATTGAAGGAATATTAGAATTACTAAATTATGCTACTGGTCTAAATGATATAGTAGGCAAAAATATATTAGAAGGTTTGGAAAATTTCCAAGCCTTTTTTATTGCCAATATATTTGGTTGGAGATATAAGACAGACTCTAAAAAGTATAGATATAGGGAAGTAATTTTATTTATTGCTAGAAAAAATACAAAAACGTTTTTGGCAGCGTTAATATTTATAATTTTGATGTTGACGGAAAGCGATTATAGTGAGTTCTATTCTATATGCTTAGATAGAGATCTAGCTGGAGAAGTAAAAAAAGCTATAGCACAAATTTTAAATGTAAGTCCTAATGTGGGACAATACTTTAATATTCCAAAGACTTTAAGCGGAAGATTAGAGTGCACATTGACACATAGTTTTTATCAACCACGTACTGCGGAGGCAAATAGAAATAACTCTATCAAACCATCGGCATTTATTGCAGATGAGTTTGGAGCAATGAAGGATAATTCGAACGTCGGTGCAATGAAAACAGGTCAATTAAGTGTTAAGAATCCATTAATGTTTAAATTAACGACCGCCTATGCAGAAGATAAATCAATAATGTTAGATGAACTTGAATACCTAAAAAAGGTTTACAAAGGTTTGGAGATAGATGAAAGGCTATTCGCTTTATTATATTATGCTCCAGAAGAACATTTATGGGACGATATTGGACTTCGAATGGCAAACCCACTAAAAGTAGAAGAAAATTATCAAGAAATTAGAGAGAACAGAAGGAAAGCTCTTGCAAAACCAAGCGAAAGAGAAGAATATTTAACTAAAAATATGAATTTCTTCGTGCCAAGTAATAGTGGTGAAGCATATATTGAGCTTGATAAATTAAGACAATGCAAAAACATTAGAGGGGTGTTTGATTGGAAGGGCAAAGATGTATATCTTGGTTTAGATTTGGCTATGTCTAATGATAATACTTCTGTATCAATGGTTACACTAGAAGATGACGTAATATTTGCAAAAAGCTGGGCTTTTATTCCAAAAGATAGAATAGAAGAAAAGAATAAAAAAGAAAGAACAGATTATAGACGATTTATTGAAGAAGGCAGTTGCTTTGCTTGTGGAAATCAAATAATATCATACGAATATGTTGAAAATTTTATAATGAATTTAGAAAAAGAATATGGTGTACATGTTATACAGATAGGATATGACAGATATAACTGTATTTCTACAGCAAATAAGTTGGAAACGGCTGGCTATGAATGTGTTGAAGTAAAACAGCACTCAAGCGTATTACACCAACCAACAAAATGGTTACAAGAAAGTATCTTACAGAAAAAATTTAGTTATGATGGAGACAAGCTTTATGAAATTAATTTCCAGAATGCAAGATGTACAGAGGACACGAATTTAAACAAATATGTAAATAAGAAAAAATCAAGTGGAAAAGTCGATATGGTTGTAAGTACAATTATAGCCACTTATTTATTGCAACAGTCAGCATTAAATGAGAACTTTGTAGTTCAAAGTTTTTAAGTAGGAGGTGAGAGATTGTGAAGATATTTAATTTATTCAAAATAGAAAGAATAAAAAATGCAGAAACTGAAGTACGGAGATGAGCTTCTAAAAATATTAGTATCAGATGAGACTATAGACAGAAAAATGGCTCTTGATATTCCTATAATTAATAGCTGTGTTGGGCTAATTTGTGATACCTTTGCTACAATACCATTCAAATTGTACAAAAAAACAACTAATGAAGGCAGATTAGAAACAAAAGAAATAGACGATCCTAGAACAAGAATTATTAATTATGATACAAAAGATACTCTAGACGGTTTTCAATTTAAAAAAGCAATATGCGAAGATTATTTGCTTGGAAAAGGTGGATATGCATATATAAAAAAGAGAAAAAATGACTTTATTGGTCTTAATTATGTAGAAGAAAAATATATAACAATATTTAAGAATACGGATAAAATCAATAAAAGTTTTGAAATTACTGTTGATGGAATAACTTATAAGAATTATGAATTTATTAAGCTTCTTAGAAATTCAAAAGATGGAGCTTCTGGCGAAGGTTTAATAGATAATATAAATAAATCATTGCAAACAGCATACCAAAGAATACTATTAGAAAAAGATCTGATGAAAACATGTGGAAATAAAAAAGGTTTCCTAAGAGCAATGAGACATTTAGATAAAGAAGGAATGAATACTCTTAGAAAAGAATGGAATGATTACTATGCAGGTAATTCGAGTTGCGTAATTCTAAATGATGGTATGGAATTTAAAGAAGCATCAAATACATCAGTTGAAAACCAATTAAATGAGAAAACAAAGACTTTTTCTGATGAAATGAAAGAATTATTTCACATAAAAGATGATTACAATTCGTATATTCGAGAAGCAATTATACCAATAGTAAATGCTTTTTGCACTGCACTAAATAGAGATTTTTTACTTGAAAAAGAAAAAGAGCAATATTATTTTGATGCGGATTTAAACGATTTGTTAAAAGGAAATTTAAAAGAAAGATTTGAAGCGTATAAAATAGCAATTGAAAAAGGTTTTTTATCTAGAAATGAAGTTAGATTTAAAGAAAATATGAATAGTGTTAAAGGGTTAGATGTTTATACAATAAGTTTAGGAGAGGTTATGTTAGATCCAAAAACTCAAATCATATACACACCTAATACCGATAGCACAAAAAAACTTAATGAGGGAGGTGAAGAGGATGCCAAGAAATAAATTCTATGAAATAAAAAATATAATACCAAATACAAGTGCAGATTTGTACGTATATGGAGAGATAGTAACAGATGACAAGAATTATTGGACTGATGAAAAAGACGAAAATCTTATAGGGTTACAGAGTTTCAAAAAGGAATTAGATGATTTAGGAGAAATTTCGGATTTAAATATTTATATGAATACTCCAGGAGGGGAATTGTTTGTAGCAACTACAATTTGCAGTATGTTACAAAGACTAAAAGATGCTGGAACCAAGATTCATACATATGTAGATGGACTATGTGCTAGCGCTGGAACGTTAATTCTAATGATGGGGGACGATGTAAATATTTATGAAAATTCTGTTGTAATGATACATAAACCAATTAGTGGCTGTTATGGAAATACTATAGATTTTCAAAAATGTATCGATTTATTAAACACTATTGAAAATAGTACTATGATCCCGTTATACATGAAAAAAGCAAAATTAACAGAAGATGAAATAAGAGACCTTATAAATGCAGAGACATGGATGGGAGCTAAAGAAACCGAAGAATGTTTTAATGTTAATTTAATAAATGAACAAAAACAAGTTGCTGCATGTGTATCTAATCTATTTAATAATTATAAAAATGTACCAGATACACTAAAAAATCAGTTGAATATAAGAAAGCCAAAACTAGATTATTCAAAATTTGAACAAAGATTATTTAATTTAAAGAAATAACAAAAATAACTATTTGAAATACAATAGTTATTTTTTTATTTTATAAAAATAGAAAAAAGGAAGGTAAAACTATGAACGAAAAAGAATTAATTGAAAAAAGAAACGAAATCCAAGACAAAATGGAGAAAATACTAAATAAGGCTAAAGAAGAAAAAAGAGCCATGACAGAAGATGAAATAAAAAACTTTGATGATATGGAGAAAGAAATAAAGAACATAGATGCAACAATCGAAAGAGGAGAAATTGCTAATAGAATGGCACATAAAGAAGTGATAGACAAAGGACTTACTGAGGAAGAAAGAGACATAAAGAATTTTGCAAGCTACATAAGAGCGATTGCAGGAAAGATACAAAATGAGGCTACTCAACTTACAAAAGGAGATAATGGTGCTGTTATTCCTAAAACAATAGTTCAAAAGATTATAGAAAAAGTAGAAGATATATGCCCAATATATAAATTAGCAACAAAATATCCTATTGGAGGCACAATAAGCATTCCAAAAGAAGATGAAAGTTCTGATGCAATAACAGTAGCTTATGCAACTGAATTTACAGATTTAACAAGTCATTCATCAAAGACAGGTAGCATTGAATTAACTGGATATTTATATGGTGCATTAACAAAAATATCTAAATCCTTATTAAAAAATACAGATTTCAAATTAACTGAATATGTTATAAACAAAATGTCTAAGAAAATTGCAAAATTCTTAGAGGGAGAATTATTAAACGGAACATCTGGAAAAGTTGCAGGTGTTATGGGTTCATATGATTCAACAAATATGAAGGTAATATTAGCAAAAAAATCTTCTTTAAGTGCGGATGAGTTAATAGATATTCAAGAACTTGTACCAGATGTATATGCTACAGATGGAATTTGGGTAATGAATAAAAATACAAGAAAAGCCATAAGAAAATTAAAAGATGGACAGGGTAATTACTTGTTAGAGAAAGACTCAAATGCAAGATGGGGCTATAAATTAATGGGAAATGATGTATATTGTTCAGATAATTTAAAAGCAATAGGAACTGCATCAAAACCAGTAATAATGTTTGGAGATTTTTCTGGACTAGCTGTAAAAGAGTCTGAACAATCAGAAATTCAAATATTAAACGAACTATATGCAGCTCAACATGCAATAGGTGTAGTGGCGTGGGGAGAAGTAGACGCAAAGGTTGAAGATACACAAAAAATAGCTGTTGCCGTTGCAGGCGCAGCTGACTAGAAATATACCTCGAGGAGGTAAAAGGTAAGAAATGAAAGTTAGCGAAATACAGGTAAACGATATTGCTAATCATTTAAGAATAACGGAAGTAGATGAGTCTTTGAATAAAGACTTATCTACATTCTTACAAATTGCTATTAACTATATTGAAAATTATACTGGAATACCAAGAAAAAATGAAAAAAATGTAGAAGCGGAAAACTTAGATAAGTATGAGGACTTTACAATAGTGGTATATACTCTTTGTCAAGATATGTATGACAATAGAAGCATGTATGTAGAAAAAAATTACATAAATAATACTGTAAAAACTATTTTAGATATGCATACGAGGAACAATCTATGATAAATCCAGGAGAATATAATAAAAAAATAAAAATTCTTTCTATTGTAGAAAGTGAAGACAAAGATGGGTATAAGAAATATACTGAAACAGTTGTTCTTGACACATTCGCAAAAGTAAAAACCACAAAAGGTTTTACATTAATTGCAAATAACACCGATTTTGAAAAGGCATATACTAATTTTACAATTAGATATTCAAAAAAGGTTGAGGAGACATACAACAAAAATAGAAAGCTTAATGTTAAATATAAAGAACAATTATATTCTATTGAATATATGAATAACATTGATGAAGCTAATATTGAGCTAGAAATGCAATGTAAGAAGGTAATTAAATAATGGCTAACTTTGAAGAAGAGCTTCCAAATGATCTAATAAAAGAGTTTGAAAATATTGAAGTTAATACTCCAAAAATGATGCAGGAGATGACTAAGGAAGGTGCAAAGGTTGTGTATAATAATGTTCAAAATAATATGAAAAGAGCATTTAAGACTACAAGAGCATTAGAAAAAGGTTTAAGGATAACAAGGGTTTATCATACATCAAATGGAGAAGTTGCAACTAAGATTGCATTTTATGGTTATGACAAAGAAAAAAGAAGCAAGCAATATCCAGAGGGAACGCCTGTACCGTTAATTGCCTTAGCAAGAGAATATGGGACAAGCTCTGGAGAAAAAAAGAAGCCATTTTTTAGGACTGCATTCAAAAGCAAGGAAATAGAAGATGCAATGTTAAAGGTTCAAGAAAAATATATTTCAGAGGAGTAAAGATGGAAGAAATAATAAAACAAATATTATCAAACTTAAAAGTAGACAATCAAAATATAGAAGTTGCTCATCTTAAATATACGGGGAAAAATAGAACGTATGTTGTATGGATGATGTTAAATGAACAACCAGGACTATGCGGTGATGATGATACTCTGTGTAGTACAGTTCCAGTTGATATAGATATTTATAGCGAAACTAATTATTTAGCAATTTTAAAAGAAATAAAAAAGAGAATGAAAGAAAATGAATGGATTTGGACTGGTGATAGTGAGGAAATGTATGAAAATGATACAGGACTATATCATAAAACAAGTTCATTTGAGAAAGAGAGGGAAATTTAATGGCAAGTATAGGACTAAAAAAAGGTAAATATAATCAAATAGATTCAAAAACAAAAAAATATAAAGCACTTACTGACTCTAAAGTACCAACACTACCAAAAATGATAGAAAGTAAATTTTCACCAGAATACAATTCAGCAGAACTTTATGCAGATGATGCCGTTGCGGAAAGTGATTACAGTTTCAAAAAGGGAACATTATCTGTAGTTGTTGCAGATGATAAAGACACTATTTGCGCTGAATTATTAGGCAACCAAGTATCAGAAAAAAATGAAGTAACATCTACAGTTGATGATACTGCTCCAGAAATGGGATTCGGGCATATTGTTCCAAAGATAGTTGATGGTGCAAAAAAATGGAAAGTAGAGTTCTTCCCAAGAGTTAAATTTACTAAAATAACTACTGATAGAAAAACAAGAGGGGAAAGCGTAGAATTTGCAACAACTAATATGGAGGCAACAGTTTTTGCATTACAAGAGGAAATGAATAAGCTACCCGCAGGTTGTTGGGAAAAGCACCAAACATTTGACACCGAGGCTGAGGCTACAAAATATCTAGATACATTATTAACCCCAGCAACTAACTAGGAGGAAACATTTATGAAAGTGAAGTGTATTTCTCAATGCCAAAAAGATAGAAAAGAGATTTTCGTTGCGGGCGAAATTTATGATATTAGTGAAGAAATGTATAATAAAAATACAGAATACTTTGAGAAAGTAAAACAAGAAAAGAATAACGAGTAGTAGTTTTTAACTGCTACTCGTTTTCTGAAAAGGAGAAAATATAAATGAAAGATGTAATATCTCATTTTGATGTAGAAGAAAAAACATATCCATTAGCATTTACGCTAAATGTATTAGATGAAATTCAAAAGAAATATGGCTCATACGAAGAATGGGGCAATCTTACTGATGCTAAAAATGGAGAAGTTAATTTAGAAGCATTAATATTTGGAATAACCGAAATGATTAATGAAGGAATTGATATTGAAAATGAGGACCAACAAAATAAAAGAAGCTTCCTAACAAATAAACAAGTAGGAAGAATAATTACAAAATTGGGACTAAAAGAAATGGCCTTAAAAGCAAATGAAATTGTTGTGGCATCTACAAAAGTAGAAGAGTCACCAAAAAACGTGTAATCCACGAGGAAGAAAATTTTAAGATTGATTTCTCGTGGTTATTATTTATAGGTCATTGTTTACTAGGCTTTAGTGAAAAAGAAGTAGGCAGAATGACATTAAGTAAACTATTAAGACTATATAAACATTATAAAATTGACTATGACTTTAAACTAAGTAGAGTAAGTTATAACGAATTAGAAGAGAGAATTGCTCATGATGGAGAATGGCTTTCGGACTAGGAGAAAACATGAAGGAAAAAATTAGATGCCCACAGTGCGGATTTACATTAATTTTTGCAAATAAAATAGATGCAGAAATAAAGTGCACTAGGTGTAAGCAAATAATACTAATACAAAAGGAAAAGAGTGAGGAGCACGCACAAACTAAAGTTGTGAAGTAGCTACCCAAAACCTTTCTTTATTTTTTAATAAAGAAGGTGAAATTATGGCAAAAAGTTTTGGTGGTTCTGTAAAACTTTCTGGAGAAAGCGAATATAGAAAAGCACTAAAAGATATAACAAGTTCACTAAGGTTAGTTTCGAGTGAATTGAAATTAACTAATACTCAATTTGCTAGTGGGGACAAAACTGTAAAAGAAGTAAAATCAAGTTATGATAATACAAATACAACAATTAAAGAACAAAAAGAGAAAATAGGCGAGTTAAGAGAAGCGCTTAATAAAGCTGAAAAAGAATATGGTTCAAATAATGAAAAAGTAAAAATGTTTAAGACACAATTAAACAATGCAGAAACACAACTTGCTTCTATGGAAAATCAAACCGATAAAAATACCAAGGAATTAAAAGAAATGAAAAAAGGGTTTGATGATTCTGGAAGTGGTGCATTAAAATTTGGAGATATTCTTAAAGCAAATGTGCTAAGTGAAGCAATTGTATTAGGAGTTAAACAACTTGCTGGAGCTGTAAAAGAAGTTGGAAGTGCTTTTATTTCTATTGGAAAGCAGGCATTAGATAGTTATGCAGATTATGAGCAACTTGTTGGTGGTGTTGAAACGTTATTTAAAGAAAATGCTTCAACAGTAGAAGATTTTGCTAATAACGCGTATAAAACTGCAGGAATTTCTGCAAACAAGTATATGGAAACTGTTACATCATTTTCTGCAAGTTTGCTACAAAGCTTAGATGGAGACACAGCTAAAGTTGCAGAAGTAAGTAATATGGCTGTAACTGATATGGCTGATAACGCAAACAAAATGGGAACTGATATGACGAGTATTCAAAATGCATACCAGGGATTTGCAAAGCAAAACTATACAATGCTTGATAACTTAAAACTTGGCTATGGTGGAACTAAAGAAGAGATGAAAAGATTACTTTCAGATGCTCAAAAAATAACAGGTGTCAAATATGATATATCAAATTTAAATGATGTATATCAAGCTATTCACGTAGTACAAGGAGAACTTGGAATAACAGGTACAACCGCTAAAGAAGCTAGTACAACAATTCAAGGATCAGTTTCGGCAATGAAATCAGCTTGGCAAAACATGCTAACTGGTATTGCTGATGATAATGCGGATTTTGATGGACTTATCAATAATTTGGTGGACAGCATCGTTACTGCAGGGGAGAATATTTTACCTCGAGTAGAGATAATAATTGATGGCATAATTGAATTAGTAATGAGTTCAATAGAAATTATAATGCAAAATTTGCCACAAATAATTGAAACTGGAAGAAACATAATTTCTGGACTACTACAAGGAATACAAGAAATGATTCCAGAATTAGCAAGTTCAGCATTCTTAATTATACAAGAATTATTAACATCTTTATTGGAATCACTGCCACAATTATTGCAAATGGGAATAGATTTATTGACTGAACTGATAAATGGAATCTCACAAACATTACCAGATCTTATACCAGTTATGGTGGATGCAGTTATTAATATGGCAGAAACTTTAATTGATAATATAGACACAATTATAGATGCGGGAGTAAATTTAATTGTTGGACTTGCTGAAGGACTTATTGCAGCTTTACCAAGGCTTATAGAAAAGGCTCCAGTAATAATAGACAAGTTAGTAACTAAGCTAACGGATCCAGATATGATTAGTCGAATTATTCAAACAGCAGGTAGATTAATTGGTGAACTAGCTGTTGGTTTAGTACAATCAATTCCTAAGCTTCTAGCCGGTGTGCTTCAAATTAATATTTCTATAGCAAAAGGTTTTCTAAATGGAGTTGCAGATCTAAAAGATGTTGGAAAAAATCTTATAAAAGGTATATGGGAAGGTATGTCTGGAATTAAGGATTGGCTTTGGAATAAAGTGAAAGGCATGTTAAGTAGTTTAACAGATAAAATTAAAGGATTTTTTGGAATACATTCCCCATCGACTCTTTTTAAAGATGAAATTGGAGAAAATCTTGCACTTGGTTTAGGTGAAGGATTTACAGATACCATGAAAAGCGTATCTAGTGATATGCAAAATTCGATTCCTACAGAATTTGACACAAATACAACAATAAACAACTCTATGTCAAATAATAATCTTGGCTACAACAATACAAATATGTTACAGATATTTAAACAAGCATTAAAAGAAATGAAAATTGAATTAGATTCAGAAGTTGCTGGAAAGTTTGTTGAAGATACTGTAAGTGAATTAATCTATAATTAGTGAGGTGGGAAAATGTCATACATACTAATCAATGGAAAAAATAGTGATGAAATAAGGGGCTTATTAATATGTAAAGAACCACCTATTACGAAACCTAAAAAAAGGGTTAAGGTCGAAGAAATTGACGGTAGAGATGGAGATGAAATTACAGAATTAGGATATGCATCTTATGATAAAGAGATAGAAATTGGTTTAAGAGGTCAATTTAATATTGATGAGGTTATATCATATTTTAATGCTGAAGGTAAAATCGTGTTTTCTAATGAACCAGATAAATATTATAACTTCAAAATATATGAACAAATTGACTTTGAAAAGTTATTAAGGTTTAGAACTGCAACAGTTAAGCTTCATTGTCAACCATTTAAATATTTAAGAGACGAAAAAATAAAGGAAGAGATTGCCACAGAACAGCAAAATATAATTGTAAGAAATAATGGCAACATTTATTCAAAGCCAATTATTATGGTTTATGGCACCGGTACTATAAATTTGAGTCTTAATGGAAACCAAATTTTTGTGATAGATTTGGGAGAAAATCAGGAGTATATAAGCATAGATACAGAAAAATTGGAAGCATATAAAGGACTAGATCTAAAAAATAGATTAGTAGAAGGAGATTATGACAAATTTTCTTTAAATGTTGGTAAAAATACTATTTCGTGGTCTGGCAATGTGACCAAAATACAATTATTAAATTACAATAGATGGATCTGATGAAAGTGAGGAAGAATAATGGTAATTAGAGATTTAACTCGAGGAGATAGTGCATATTTTGAGCTATCAATAAAAGATGAAAACAACGAACTAACAACTGTTGATAAGATTTTTATGACTGTAAAAGAAGATTGGGACTCAGATACAATAAAATTTCAAAAGAAAATAGATAAAGGAATCTATTTTGAAGATGGAATATACAAAATATTTATTGATCCAGAAGATACTAATGAACTGGAATTTGGTCGATATGTATATGATGTTGAAATTATAAAAGGTGATATAAAAACCACAATAGAAGCGGGAATATTGAATATAAATCATGAAGTTACGTGTGCTAGTGATGAGGTGTAAATATGATATATAAATTTGAAAGAAAACTAAAAGGCGCTAATCAAGTAGAAGCTACAGGTGAAGAATTAACCATTAATAATGCTGGAAGAAAGGTTCAAAAGTTTACAGTTAAAGGGAAGAGTGAACAAATAATAAAAATGTATAATAACCTGGTAAAAAATGCAGATTTTAAAAGTGATTTAAATGAGTGGAAGGCTTCTTCTAAATTTAGTGTAATAAACAAAAATGGAATAAAATATTTAAAAATATCCACAAGCACGGCAGGATTTAATAGAGCTTATCAGGGATTAAATACAATAGCAGAACATAAATATTATGTGGCAATGAAATGTATAAAAGATAAGGCGTGGGTATCTGCAGAATTATTTCTATCTGAATCACTAAGTGACAATTATCCACAACCAGCAAAAGGTATTTCTAGTAATATCTATCAAAACGAAACATCAGTTTCGATAATTTTAGTAACGAAATCTTCAAACTGCAGTATAGGAGTAATGTTTCAATCTTCGAATACTGATGAAGTGTGGGAAGCTTATTTTAGAGATTTCATTTGTATAGATTTAACTGAATTGTATGGAGAAGGAAACGAACCAGACCAAACTACTTGTGATAATTTATTTACATTTGATAAGGTTGCATATGGAACATCACCATCAGCATATACTCTTAGCCAAATAGAAAATGTTGGAGATAATATTAATTTATTAAATAAAGATACAGTTGATGCCTCGAATAACTTGAGGGGAAATGCACTAGATACCGGTAGAAGATTAATTGCAAATAAAGATGGGAATTATACTTACGGAGCTTTTAAACTCGGAGGAAGAGAGTTGTTAGGAAAAACATTAGGGATTCATGCTGATATAGAAACTACAGGTGGAAACCCTAGAATATCAATATTTGCAGGAAATTCATCTTCCCTTACAAAGAGGCTACTACAAGTTGCGCTTTCAGCTTCTGGCACTGGATATATGACAATTCCATCAAATTTAAACAGTGAATTAGATACTATTTCTGCTGTATTGTATGTAACAACAGATGCGAGCGTAGTCGCAGGTACTTATGTTGATTACACTAATTTGAAGGTACAAGTTGGAAGTGAGAAAGTCGTTTACTCAGCTTACAATTGTGGCAGTTTAGGAGTAACAATAAGTAACAAGAATTTATACAAAGTGGAGAAAGTTATAAATGATAGCAATACTCCTAGATTTATATTTTTAAGAGAAGGAAACGTTGAATTTACAACAGGTGCAATACCATTAATCATTGCACCAACAACAATTAAAGAAAAAACTGAATATACATATATTTTAAAATGCAAATCAAATGTTACTACAGAGAATAACATAAATTTTACGGGAATTTATGAAGATGGAACAAGCGAATTGCTATCTGCAAACAAAAAGAAAGATACAAATGAATTTATAGTAAAATTCAAAACGAATAAGGAAAAAACTTTAGCATATGTAACTCAGCAATATACGAATAGTGCAGGAACTACAATAATAACAGAAGGTACTATGATATTAGAAGGTGACTATTTGAATTTAGATGAGCCATATGAAATTCATCAAGAACAAGAAACAATATTTCCACTTGCAAAAGGACAAAAACTTTATGAAGGTAGTTATCTCGCAAAAGATGGAATACATAATATAGTAAATGAAACAACAATAAATATACTAGAAGTAATTACATTGAGCCAAAACAAAAATGTAGCAGGTGTTCTATATTTGAAAAATAAAAGAAAAACCATTGAAGATATACCATATGGATTATGTACGAAAGCAAAATTATCATCTTCACAAGCAGAAAATACTATTTTGGAAAATCCTTCAAATTTTTTAATTATAGGGAATAAAGATGATACTTTAGACACTATAAAAGAAAAATTTAATGGTGCAACAATCCAATATAAGTTAGACAAAGAAGAAATAATACCATATACACAAGAGCAACAAGAAATTTATAGTCAGCTACAAAATTTAGAATTATTTAGGGGCTGTAATCACATAACTGTTGAAAGTAATGTAAAGCCTACAATAAAATTAAGCTATTATGATGGTGAATTAGATATGACAGATTATAAATACAATTTACAATTCAAAAAACATATGCAGGAAATGTAGGTGATAGTATGATAAAAGTATTTGGAGCAACTGATAAAAATTTTTCTTCAAATGGAGATAAAGTTTTAAACAATGTATCTGCAAAAGTACACAAGGAAGATAACGGTGACTATTACATAGATGTAGAAGCAAGTCTAGAATATATAGATTATTTAGTTCAAGACAATATAATTGTTGCACCAACACCCACAGGAAATCAAGCATTTAGATTAGAAAACCCAACTAAAAAAACAAATAAAATCTCAGTACGTGGCTGGCATGTTTTTTATGATAGTGAGAATCTATTAATTGAAGATAGTTATGTTGTCGATAAAAATTGCAATGATGCATTGGATCATCTAAACAATGCAACAAGTGATACAAGCCCATTTACAACCATAAGTGATATTACATCAACAAATTCATATAGATGCGTTAGAAAATCTTTCTATGAAGCAGTAAAAGTTGTAATTGAAAGATGGGGAGGACATTTAGTAAGAGACAATTTTAGTATTGGAATTAGAGAAAAAATTGGCAATGATAATGGAGTTACAATCCGTAGAAAGAAAAATATGCAAGATATTACTTGTGAAGAAAACTGGAATAATGTAGTAACTAAGTTATTGCCAGTTGGAAAAGATGGACTTTTACTTCCAGAAAAATATGTAAATGCAGATTTTAGTTATCATATACCATACACCAAGACACAAAGCTTTCAACAAGATATAGATGAAAACGATTATAAAGACTCTAATGGAGATTTAAACGAAGAAGAATACAATAATGCATTAATTAATGATTTAAGAGAGCAAGCAAAAAAATATGTCGAAGAAAACAAATATCCAAAAGTTAATTACACATTGAAGGCTAATATTGAAAAATTGACAGATGTAGGAGATACAATATATGTTATTGATGAAAAGTTGGGTATAAAGTTACTAACAAATGTTATATCATTTACATTTGACTGTAATCTTGAAAGATATACTGAAATAGAATTTGGAAATTTTAAAAATACACTATCAGGACTAGTAAAAAATATACAGAGTTCGACAAATGATCAAATTGAAAAAAATAATGAAACAATAAAAGTAACATTAAGGAATGAATTACAAGATTCAACCAAAAAGATATGGGACGCACTTGGTGCGTCTTATTGTATTTACGAAGGAGATAAAATCTTGATCGTAGATACATTACCAAAGGAAAATGCTAAAAATGTAATAATGATAAACAACGGCGGTATTGGATTTGGGCAAAATGGAATAAATGGGACATTTAATAGTGCATGGACTATTGATGGAACTCTAAATATGCAAAACATAAATGTTATTAATTTTGTTGCAGATATGATAAAAGGTGGAACATTAAAATTAGGATCTAATCTAAATCAAGCTGGCATAATTGAAATATATGATGAAGCAAATTCTTTAATTGGAAAAATCGATAAAAATGGAATAAGAATGAATGGAAAAGATGGTTCATATGTCTTAATGAATAATGATATTGGTGTTGCTGGTTACGATATAAATGATAATAAAATATACTGGATGGATAAAGATGAATTTCATATGAAAAAGTCAGTTGTTGAAGAGGAAATTACATTATGTAATAAAATGCGATTTATTCCAATCACAATAAAAGACTCTTCAGAAAATGTTGTGAATGATGGAATTGGACTTGTTAGTACAGTATAGAAGGAGTAAAAAATGGCAAATGGTAGTTTTGATTTTGGAACATCAAATAAATATATAACTGGAAAAATTGAATGGCAATCAAACTCTAATGGTAGTAATGAAAATACATCAAATGTTAATGTAAGTTTATATTTTAAAAAAAGTAGTCAATCTACAGAAGCAACAAGAGGAACTTGGAACGGAAGTATTACTATTGATGGAACAAAAACAAGTATAAGTCAAAGTATTATACTAAGTTGTAATGATACTTATCAAAAAATAGGAACGGCTTCAAAGTTAATAACACACGACTCAAATGGTCAAAAGGCAATAACAATAAGTGCTACCGGCGGAATTAGTGGTACATCATTTAATAGCGGTGAAGGAAGCGGAGTAGCTGTATTAGATACAATACCAAGAGCGTCAAGCGTTAAATGCGAAAGTGGGAATATAGGAGAAAAAACAAATATTTCTATAGACAGAAAGGCAGACAACTTTAAACATATTTTAAAATATGAATTTGGAAATTTATCTGGAATAATAACAAAAGATGTTGAAAAGTCTTATGTATGGACTATTCCAACATCTTTTTATTCACAAATTCCAAATTCTAATACTGGAAAGGGAACAATAACTTGTGAAACCTATAATGACAATACATTAATAGGAACTACAACTTGTGAATTTAGTGCAAAAGTAATAAACTCAAATCCACAAATAGGAAAAGTTTATTATGCAGATACAAATGGTGATGTTGTAAAAATAACTGGAAATAACCAAAGAATAGTAAGAAAATTAAGCTCGCTATTAGTTACAGTAGAAAAGGTTACAGCAAAGAATAGTGCAACTATTACAGAATGTTCAGTCACATTTAATAATGTAACAGTAAAAAATAAAGGAGCTGGCACTTTTGGATTCAGAAGCATAAATTTATCAAGTAATGCAAAGGCTGTTATCAAAGCTACAGACAGCCGAGGTAATGTTACAACCACTCAAAAAGATATTATAATTGATGATTGGGAGATGCCATCAGCCTCAATAGACTTGCATAGACTTGAAAATTATTATGCAGAAACACATCTAAAAGTTAACACTAAATATTCATCTGTTAATGGAAAAAACAATATACAAATATACTATATGAAAAAGAAAAGAAGCGATAGTGATTATTACAAAAATATAGAAATTGGAGATAATCTTAATAGCAAAGCTTTAAAAATAGATTTTCCAGACAATATGCAATTTGATTCACAATTCAAAGATATAATTAAAGCTGGTACTAATACTATAAGTACAGGAAATAGAACAGAACAAAGTATGCTAAGTGCATTTGTTGCGGTGTATTGTGGAGAAGAAATAAATAAGATCTTATATAAAATCAGAAACAATATTGTAGAGCCGAATTTAAAAAGTTATACATTGCCAAGTAATTTTGGAACTGTTACGGAAATTGACAAGACACAAGCTCCTTATCAACATATAAAGATTCCTATTACACAAACGGAATTACAAAATAATAAAGAGACTATTACGCAATGTGAAATAGCATCGGACTATGATTTTAGGATAGTAATAAAGGATAAATTTGCGACAGTTACATATAATGTGACTTTAGCAAGAGGAATACCGATTGTCTTTTTTGATAGAAGAAAAAGAAGTACAGGATTTAACTGCTTTCCAAAGAATGAAGAAACTGTTGAAATTGACGGGATAGACATAGGAACAATAAAACAAATCACAAAAGAACTAAAACTAACAGCTGATACATGGCAGGATACTGGCATTAGTGGAGCAAATCTAGAAGCGGGAACATACATATTACAACTTCAAATTAATGCTGGCGAAAATACAGGTTTATGGAATGAATTTGCAAGTGGCTTATTGACTTGGTATGCTAATAGAACTAATAGCACTAATTATGATGCAGATGAAATTCCGTTATCAAAAGCTGGGCACTCTAGAAATAAACATATAATTAAGTTGAGAACATTGAGAACTCCAAACTCTGGAAGCTTAAAATTACAAATTTGTGATTCAATTTCTTGGAATGGCAGTGCTAATGTTGTTTTTAGATTAAGAAGAATGATATAAAGAGGAATAGTATGGAAAATGTAACGATTGGACAAGTTGTTATAGCAATAGGAAGTTTGTCAACATTGGCAGGCTTCTTTTATGCAATATATAACTTTATAAAGAAAACTGTATTAGACAAAATAAGTGATAATACATATAGAATTGAAAAGCTAGAAAAAGAAACGGTAAATCTCAAAAGAGAGGTTGCTAATAGTAAAGAAGAAAGATTAATTCTGTTAAAGGCTCAATTAGCTTGTCTGAAAGGACTAAAAGAACAAGGCTGTGATGGTCCAGTAACTCAAGCAATTGGAGATATAGAAAATTATTTAATAAAGAAAACGCATAATTAAGGAGGGAATATTATGGAAAAGTTAAAGAAGATAGCAAAATATGCTACTAACATTTTAGCAATTATAAGTGCATTAGTTGCAGGAATTAATGCTGTAGATGGTATCACAATACCATATGCAATTCAAATAGTTCAAATAATAGCTGTAGTTCAAGGTGTGATTGGTACATACCTATTGGGACAAAAAGCTATTAGTAATAAGGAGGACAAATAGATGGTAATAATTGAAAAAAATTTAGAATTTAAGGATATGTTTACAAGAAAATCAACTGAAAGGATAATTCTTCACCATGCTGCAGCACAAAACTGCAGCGCAGAAGACATTCATAGATGGCACTTAAATAATGGCTGGAGTGGTGCTGGATATCACTTTTTAGTAAGAAAAGATGGAAAAGTATATAGACTTCGTCCAGAGGAAAAGGTTGGAGCACACGCATATGGAGCAAACTATAATTCATTAGGAATTTGCTTCGAAGGAGACTATATGCAAGAAGATATGACAGAAGCTCAAAAAGAAGCTGGAAAGGAATTAGTTGCATACTTAAAGAATAAGTACAAGATATCAACAGTGCAGGCTCATAGAGATGTATGTGCTACATCTTGCCCTGGAAACAAATTTCCATTCGATGAGATTGCAAATTTTGAGCCAAGTAATGAAATTATACCTCAACCACAAGAAAACGCTCCAAAAGGCAACGTGGCAGAAATACAATATACTCTAAATGATAGATACGGATTAAATATTGCTGTAGATAATATCTATGGAAACGAAACAAGAAGAGCACTTGTAAAAGCGCTACAAACAGAATTAAATAAACAATATCATAGAGATTTAGCAGTCGATGGAATATTTGGAGCTAATACTTACAATGCTTGTATAAATGTTCGAATAGGAGCAGAAGGTAATATTACATATTTAATTCAAGCAATGTTAGTATGTCATTCATTCGACATAGATGCAGATGGAATATTCGGACCTGCAACAGAAAGCGCAGTAAAAGAATTTCAATCAAGAAATGGATTATCTGTAGATGGAATAGTAGGAAAAAATACATTTAATAAGTTATTCAAATAAACTTTGGTAGGAGCAATCCTACCTCTTTTTTTATGCCTGAAATAGCTATTTTTGAGACATAAAAGTATATAACTTAAAAATAAAAACGCCTTAAAATCAATTCTAGTGAGTTGATTTTTTGCTTGTTTTAGAGATTTTTGAATATTTTAATAACATTCGGAAAAAATAACGAAAACGAAAATATGTTTGTTATATATTGACAAAATTGTATACATAATATATAATGCTATTACAATAATATTATATTTGAGTTACAATATTATTAAAACTATTGACAGTTTTGTATTTTTGAAATATGTATATAATATACGAGAGGTGTTTTTATGAAAAGGTTATGGGAGTTAAAAGCAAAAGAATTAGCTATATACATACAAAAGTTTTATAAAGAAAAATACGAAGGAAATACAAATAAAAGAGATATATCTCCAATAAAATTACAAAAGGCTTTATATTTTTTATTTGCATATTGGGGACAATATATAGGAAAGTCAAAACAGGAAAATTCTAAATCAGAAGTAGACTTTTCAGACTTCTCTGAAAACTTATTTTTGGAACAAATTCAAGCTTGGACTTATGGCCCTGTATTACCAGAAATATATACTTTAGAAAAAGAAGGAGCCTTAAACAATAATATACCAGCAAATTATTTAGAAGATTCAGAACATAATTTAGTTATAAAAGAATTTATAGATTATTTATTGCCACAGATATTTGATATTAGTGATTTTGGACTAGTAGATTTATCTCATCAAGATAGTTGTTGGATAAATCATTACAACTCTCAAGAAGAGTTTCATAGTAACGAAATCCCTAAAAACGAAATAATAAATGAATATTGTAATAAATAAGCCTAAACTAAAATCTCAAATAGTAAAAAACAATAGGATAGGTAATAAAATAATTAGTAAGGAAAATATAACTTATAAAGAATTTGTATTTAATGGCTGTTTGCATTCAAGTATAATTGAAGATGAATTTTTCACAAATTATGTAAAAAGTTATGATAAAAAAATATATATAGAATTGAAAAAAATTTTTGACGATATATATAATGGAAAAGCAGAATTAGGAGATAAATTTGTATTAGTAAATAATGATTCCAATGCGGGAAATAAGAAAAATAAAAGGTTAAATAGAATAATAAGTAAAGCAAATGAGATAGAAAATATTCCAGAACTAATGAAATTAAAGCCAAAACATTTAAAACAAGATAAAACATTAGAACCAGTTAGAATATATATACATTATGACGAAAGGCTAGAAATTTTTGAATTATATTTAGTAGACTTATATCATTTAGGAATAGAGGGGAAAAATTATAATATTGGAAATGGAGTATATAATCTCAGTAAAATATATGAAGTAAATTCAGAAAATAAAAAATGTATTTCAAAAATAGCTGATGAGTATAAACTAAAAAAAGACTAGCAATAGTCTTTTTTTCACGATTCGACAGACTTTGCATGAAAAAACTGTTATTATAGAAAAAAGGAGGTACAAGCTTATGGAAGAAGTAAAAAAGCTTGAACTAATGATAAAAAATGATAGCAAATACAATGATATAATAGAGCAGAGCATGCAGATAGATAAATACATAAAAAAGAAAATTGAGGGAGCATTATAGCTTCCTCATATTTGGTTTATGAGCAAATTAGTATTTGAGTGACTCAAAATATGACTTTGTCGAATTTTATTATATAATTTAATCATAAAAAAGAAACGCGTTTCTCCAATTTAAAAGAGAAAAACAAATGGAAAAAGAAATAAATGAATTATATAAAAATTTAAAATGGTATGAAAGAATAATTATAAAAATTTTTAAGAAAACGTTTTTAAAGGGATATAATTTGATAAGAATAAATATTGTTAATCAATTGTTATGAGATTTGATTTTTTATAGTAATATAATGTTAATTGAAGATATTTTGCCCACCATTTGCCCACCAAAGATAAAATCTTTTAAAATTTAATAGGATATATTAAAATGTTATAAAATTTACACAATTTTAGAAAGCCTTGCTAGAGTAGGGAAAAAACGCTTACAAAATTCAATAAAATATGATAAGATAAATACGAAATGGATGGGTAACAACCCTATGGTTGGTGCTACAGTT
>ERZ791911.26-NODE-26-length-153806-cov-22.690565_pt1 | contig 153806 bp, 118 predicted proteins | sample MGYA00510142_ERZ791911 | MGnify/ENA primary metagenome ERZ791911 (study PRJEB30046, sample SAMN00792056) | human gut metagenome | study: EMG produced TPA metagenomics assembly of the A metagenome-wide association study of gut microbiota in type 2... | reverse complement strand
CGGCGGGCATTCTCACGGGCAGCGGCCTCAGCGGCGGCTTTCTTACGGGCAATCTCTGCCTCGCGGCGAGCTTTGGCAGCAGCGGCAGCAGCGGCCTGGCGACGAGCCTCGGCCTCAGCACGGGCACGCACCTTGGCAACCTCTATCTCAACCTGACGGTCAATCTCAGCATTAAGAGCAGCGTCTTTCTTACGCTGGTCAGCGATGATGGACTGGATGGTCTTCTGCTGCTTCTGTAAGCCGTTGACTATCTCCTGTTGCTGGCTCTTATTAGCCTCTAACTTGACATGTTCCTGCTTGCCTTTATAGAGAAGGTTGTTCTTCTGCCCTTTGACATGCTGCAACTGTCGGTGCTTGTTGTTGACCTGTGCCTGTTTAGCCTTCACAGCCTCGCCCTGCGCTTTCTGATACTGGGCATACTCCCTCACGAAGCGCAGACGACGGTACATCTGATAGAAGTTCTTGGCTGAGAAGATGAACATCAGCTTGTCCTGCACCGAGCGGTGGCGCGCCATGTAGCGCATCGACTTGATATATTTAGCCTGTCTGTCCCGAAGCTGCTGGTTGAGCGTCTTGAGCTGCGACTTCAGAATACCGATGTTGCCATTGATATGATTGATATCCTTCTCAATACCTGCAATATTCTTCTGGTTGTTGTCTATCTCGCCATTGATAAGCAGCAACTCATTGAGTTTCTTGCTGACCTCCGCTTTATTCTCCTTGAGGGCCTTCTCCTGCTCCCGAATCTTCCGCTGAACAGCGGCGCGCTGGTTCTGCAACTTCTTGATGGAGGCATTGGTGTAGGTCGTCGTATTCTTCTTAGAGCTCTTCGCATTGCGGGCTTTCCGCTTGCTGGTCTGGGCACTGCGTGTCGTCTTACGTACAGACTTCTTCCGCGTCTGTGCAGTAGAAGGCAGCACAAGTGCCAACATCATTAATATATAGATTATCCGCTTCATTTACATATTAAATAATTTCCCAAAGACATCAGTCGCCTCCACCTTCTTATATTTATCCGACAGCTGTGTGTCGAGGCTCCATTTCGACGAGGTGTCGATGCCATCCATATCGAGGACCACCTTCACACTCTTGGCGCTCTTCGTGGCCGTGGTATTGAACGTGAACTCCTGGTAAGCGGGAAACATCTTTGCCCCTACGCTCTTGAAGTTAGCGTACTTCCACGTCAGCGAGGAGTTGCCATGGGCTGCCGACGAATATTTGGCAGCGGCATCACTGATAAGTCCCGACGTGCTGTTGGCCTTCCAGGAATAGGCAATGTCGCCACGCGTGAGGGCAACGTTAATCACAGCCCCAGCCAAAGCGGCCTTGAACTTCGACAAGTCCGTCTCGGAGACAGAGGTCTCACCGGGCAGAAAGAGCTGATTCCAGAACAGCGCCTGGAGAGAGTAGAAGTTGAGACCATTGGCACGAAGGAAGTCGAGTTTGGTGTAGTCTTCCTTGATATACTGCTTATGAAGTCGGTCAACGACGAGGACGTAGTCGGGTGTGAACTCCAAGCGTCCCACCTCGGTATGAAGTATAGGCACAAAGAGCTGCAAGCGTATCATCTTGTCGCGACGCATGTGGAGGCTGCCCGGAACCGAGACATCCTTGCTGCCCATCGTGGCAGAGAAAGTCATATCGGCGACGATATTGTCGGCAACAACTTTAGTGTCGTTGACCTTCTGAGCGAGGGCAAAACTGCTATGGCTGTCCGTCCCGGTAGCAGTCTTGGCTCCCTGCTGGAGGGTCTGTATCTCTTTGGTCACAGCATTGTCCTGCATGGCTGCCTTCTTGGTGCCACAAGCGCCCAGGAGCAGAGGCAGGCAGAAAATGGCTAACTGTATCTTTCTCATTATTTTATCTTCTTACGGTATTCCTTTATCTTCCTCTCCATGGCCTTGGCATCGCCCCCATGGCTGACAGCCTGCTGACAGAAGCCGACCGCCGACCGATAATCGCCCAAGGCAGCATAGATTTCGGCAGCGTGGACATAGAGCGTACCATCACTCGTGGAGTCAGTACTGAACTTCAGCGTCTGGTCGATATATATCTTAGCGTCAGCATAACGACCCATACGGTAGAGCACCCAGGCGTAGGTGTCGAGGTAAGTGGCATTCTTCGGCTCGGCAGCGATGGCCTTGGCACTCATCCGCTCGGCCTTGTCCAAGTCCTTGCCTTCAAGGCTGAGGAAGTAGGCATAGTTGTTGAGCGTGGGAACATTGTCAGGCTTATACTGCAAACAACTGTCGAAGGCGGCAAAGGCCTCGCCCATCTGATTCTTGCTCTGGTATATCTCGCCCATGATGGAATAGAGGTCGGAGACGAGGTCTGGATTCGACTGGTCGTTGATGACCGACGTACCGCGCTTCAGGGCGTCGAGAGCCCCGTCGTCGTCTTTAAGATAATAGCGTGACAGTCCGGTGAAGAAATAGAACGCCATCTCATTGGGGTTGTAGAGCATACCCGGTTCGCTGAGCTTGGCTATCTCTGCCCAGTTTTGTGAGCCCCACTTGTCCTGTATGAGCTGCACCCTGGCTCCGGCATTGTCAGGCTGTATGTCAAGGAGCTGTTCCAACGCACTGTCAACTTTTGCTGTAGGCAACTTCTTCAGCGTATAATAAGCCGCCTTCACCTGGGCCACCATAGAGTCGCGAGGCACTATCTGCTGTATCTTGTCAATAAGATTGATGATGACCATGGAGTCACCGTCGACGGCCTCGTTATGCTGAATGGCATTGGAGAGGAACTGTATCCGCGTCTGTGCCGGTGTCTCCTTGCCGAGCAAGATTCTGTTCATCATGCCCTCGGCCAAAGAGTCCTGGTCGGTAGCATTGTAGTAGTCGTACATGGCGCTCTGGGCCATGGCATTGTCAGGTTCCGTCTTCAACACTGTCTGGTAGATGTCATAGGCCTCACCGGTGCGCTTGTGCTGCATCAGCCAGTTGCCGAGCATGAGCTTGAAATTGGCATCATTGGGATGGCTGTCAGCAAGACCCTTGAGCGTATTGTAAGCCCCTTTCTCATCGCCAGAGAGCTCATAAGCATTCATCTTCATCATCGAGAGCTGGTCGCTCTCACCGTCTATCTGCTCCAACTTCTCGATAGCATCCAGCATGCGGTTGTAACGGCGCTGCTGGCGATAGAGCTGGATGAGAACCCCCAGTACATCGTCACGGTCGCGATGGTTGGCAAAGAGCTTCTCATAAGCCTCTGTAGCCTTGGCGTAGTTGCCAATGCCGATATAGCTCTGTGCCACACGCTCCTGGTAAGTGCTGTTTGACGGTTCCAGCTTTGCCGCAGCCTCAAAATCCTGCAGGGCCAGCGAGTCTTTACCGTTGTCGGAATAGTATTCGGCGCGCATGAAATGTGCCACTGCCGAGTTGGGATTCATCGTGAGGCAGGAGTCTATGTACATGAGCGCCGAGTCGGCCTTGCCGGCCTGGCGCAGCTGCATGGCAGTGAGAAATTTCTCACCAAAGAGGCTGTCACGCACATAAGCAGCACTGTCAGTAGCTGCACTGTCGGCTGAAGACGAACGGTAAGAAGCCTCAACGGCAGTGAAGCCGAAGACAGCAGCAACGGCCAGTATATATAAAAATTGCTTTCTCATTATTGTCTAAATGCTATTTGACGCCATTGTCTAAATGCTATTTGACACCGGTATGGCCATAGCCACCCTCGCCACGTTCTGTCTCGTCGAGTTCCTCCACTGCCTCCCATTGCGCCACCTCATGGCGTGCAATGACAAGCTGAGCGATACGCTCACCGGGATTGATAACGAAGTCCTCGCGGGAGAGGTTGACGAGCAACACCTTCAGTTCCCCACGATAGTCGGCGTCGATGGTACCAGGAGAGTTGAGGACGGTGACGCCGTGCTTCAAGGCCAGACCACTGCGGGGGCGCACCTGAGCCTCAAAACCGGCGGGCAAAGCGATGCGCAAACCCGTGGGAACCAACTGGCGGTCCATAGGGCTGAGCGTGATGGCTTCCTGAATATCGGCACGGAGGTCCATGCCTGCACTCTGACTTGTGGCATAAGCCGGCAATGGCTGGTTTCCGGCATTTACAACTTTGATTTTCACCATAATAGTGCAAAATTACTGCTTTTCGCTCACAATGCGCAATAATAAAACACTATTTAGCTAAATTAGGCGAAAAAGCAACCTACCTGTACAGCCGTCCAGTGCTACTGCCGAACCGTCTCCCGGCATAGTAGTAGGTCATGCAAGGCATTTGCCAACGATATCCGTGGCATTTGCCAGCGATATCCGTGGCATTTGTCAAAGAAGTCTGTGGCATTTGCCACGAATCTGCTTACCAAGCGGATAATTCGTCAGCAGCCTCCGGCATCTTGCTCTTGTCGAAAGTAGGGCTCTTCACGCCCGACCGCTTCTGACGAACGTAGTCCCGAAGCAGAAAGACGGCCTGCGGATGGAGCTTGACAATAGCAAAGAGGTTGCAGATAGTGATACAGCCCATGAACAGGTCGCCAAGGCTCCATACCAAATCGAGACTTGCCAGGGCACCAAACATCACCATGACAATGCCGTTCATCACCCGGACAAAGACGAGCCAACGACGCTTCGACGTCAGAAACTTCACGTTCATCTCGCCGTAGGTGTAGTTGCCGATGATGGAAGAGAAAGCGAACATAAAGATAGCGATGGCGATGAAGGTGGGACCCGCCGACCCTATCTCTCCCTGCAAAGCGCTCTGCGTGAGCTGGATGCCATTGAGACTGCTGTCGGTATAGACGCCACTGAGAAGGATGATAAACGCCGTGCAACTACAGATGAGCAGGGTGTCGGTGAAGACGCTCAAGGCTTGGACAAGTCCCTGCTTGACAGGATGGCTGACATCGGCGATGCTCGCCGCACAAGCTGCCGAGCCCTCACCGGCTTCGTTGGAGAAGAGGCCACGCTTGATGCCGGTCATCATCATGGCGCCAAAGGTGCCGCCGGCAAACTGCCGGAAGCCAAAGGCATGCTCAAAGATGATGAGAAACATGCTGGGGACAAGGCGGATATTGATGACTATGATGACGATGGCTAACACGACATAGAGCACGGCCATGACGGGGACGAAGATGCTGCTGACGCGGGCAATGCGGTTGATGCCGCCAAAGACGCACAGCGTGGAGAGGACGACGAGGATGACGCCCATCAGCCAGGGCTCGATGCCAAAGGCCTGCTGCATGGCTCCACAGATGGTGTTGCTCTGGATGGAGATATAAGCCATACAGAACGTCACGGTGATGAGCACGGCATAGAGTCGTGCCATCCAGGGCTTGTGGAGGCCAAACATCATGTAGTAGGCAGGGCCTCCAATATAGCTGCCTTCCGTCTTGCGCTTATAAAGTTGTGCCAACGTAGACTCCACGAAAGCTGTGGCAGAGCCTAAGAGAGCGATAACCCACATCCAGAACACGGCTCCCGGACCACCCACGGCAATGGCGGTGGCCACACCGGCGAGATTACCCGTTCCCACGCGTGAGGCAATAGAGACGGCGAAAGCCTCAAAAGAGGAGACGTGCTTCTCGTGGGTCTTCTTCGTGGAGTCGCCCAAGAGGCGGATCATCTCGCCTATCATGCGGAACTGCACACCACGCGTCTTGATAGTGAAAAGCACGGCGCAGCCTATGAGCAAGGCTACAAGAATGTAAGTCCACAACACGTTGTTGATACTTGTGACAACGGTGTTGAGCCAGCCGTCAGCCGAAAAAAAGTCTGTCATCTCTCCTACTCAGTAAAAAAGTCGTTGGTTTATAGCGTGCAAAGTTACTATTTTATTTCCACCTTCAGCCCATTCTTTGCAGATATTCACCGGGTTTCTTTGCTTTTGTACTAAAATGTAAGTAATCAGGCAAATTTCAAAACATTTGTTATACCTCTGAAAAGATCCACAATATTCTTGGGGATACGGCCGGGAAGGCGTATTTTTGCAGATATGACAATAACCCTCATCGTGCTTGCACTCACCATCGCCCTGTTCATCTGGGGTCGGGTGAGAAGTGATATAGTAGCCTTGTCGGCTCTCGTAGTACTCATTCTGTCCGGCATCCTCACACCGACGGAGGCCTTGTCGGGCTTTTCCTCCTCCGTCGTCATCATGATGGTGGGGCTTTTCGTCGTCGGTGGTGCTATCCTGCAGACCGGCCTGGCCCGTGCCGCCGGTGACCGCATGATGGGCATGGCAAAAGGCAACGAGACGAGAGCCTTCCTGCTGGTCATGCTCACCACCTCGGCTATCGGTGCCTTCGTGAGCAACACGGGTACTGTGGCACTGATGATGCCCATCATCGTCAGCATGGCAGCCCAGGGTGGCTTCAGCAGTTCAAGGCTCCTCATGCCATTGGCCTTCGCCGGAAGTCTCGGGGGGATGCTCACGCTCATCGGTACGCCGCCCAACCTTGTCATCAGCGAGGAGCTGGAGAAGCACGGATTCCAAGGACTGGCCTTCTTCTCCTTTCTGCCCGTGGGTATCATCATTATCGCCATCGGTATCCTCTTTCTGTTGCCCATGAGCAAGACGCTCATCAAGAAGCAGAAAAACAAGAGCAGGAAATCGTCGGGGAAGTCACTCGACGACCTTGTGGAGGAATACCAGCTCAACGACAATCTCTACCGCTACCGCGTGCCAGGTAAGAGTGGTATCATTGATAAGAAAGTCATAGACCTTGACGTAAAAAACCGCTTCGGTGTCACTATCTTAGAGATACGCAACGAGAAGCACAAGGCGTTGGGCATGGTACGCGATATCAGCCAGAGCATCGTCTCGGGCGACAGCGTGATAGAGAGTGGCGACATTCTCTACCTTGTCGGCAACCGCGAAGGCATGAAGAAGATAGCGTCGGAATACGGGTTGCTACGCGAGAAAGGTGCTTCCCTCGACTTCTACGACATCGGCCTTGCTGAGATTGTCGTGCTGCCCTCTTCCAAACTCACCAACACGAGAATCCGCGACTCCAGGCTTCGCGAGAAGAACCGGGTGAACGTCTTTGGTATCCGACGGGGTGAGGAATATATCTACGACGACCTCGGCGACCGCCGGTTGAGCAGTGGCGACGTGCTGCTTGTCCAGGCGCAGTGGGACGACCTGATGTCGCTGAACAGCGAGAACAGAAACTGGGTGGTCCTCGGTCACCCTGACAAGACCATCACAAAGGCGACCCTCGACTATAAAGGCTCCACCGCTGCCGTCATCATGTTGCTGATGATTCTGCTGATGATGACCGGTTGGACCGCTCCTGTCACGGCCGTGATGATAGCCGCCCTGCTCACCGTCCTCACCGGCTGTTTCCGAAAGGTGGAGGACGCCTACAACACTATCAACTGGGAGAGCATTGTGCTCATCGCCGCTATGATGCCCATGTCCACAGCATTGGAAAAGACGGGTGTGTCGACGATGGTGTCGGCATCCCTCGTGAGCACCTTAGGCAATCTGAGCCCCTATGCCCTGCTTGCCGGCATCTACTTCACGACATCCATCATGACGATGTTTATCAGCAACACCGCCACCGCCGTTCTCATGGCACCCATCGCCATGGTGGCAGCCCAGCAGACCGGTGTGAGTCCATATTCGTTTCTGATGGCTGTGACGCTCGGTGCAAGCATGTGCTTCGCCTCACCCTTCTCCACACCGCCCAACGCCTTAGTGATGAAAGCTGGCCACTACACTTTCATGGACTACGTCCGTGTCGGCCTGCCCCTGCAGATCATCATCGGCGTCGTGATGACCTTTGTCCTCCCTCTCCTTTGGCCGTTCTGAGACGTCTTGCGTAACAACATAATATTTAATACAATACATAATCACAACATGAAGCATTTTGTACTTCTATTAGGCTTTTGCTTTATAACCATTGCAATATTCGCAGGCTTTGTGAGGGGCTGTAAGAACATTATTTGGGACATTAAACACCATGAATATAAAAGCCTCATTATCAATGTTTCGATTCTCATTATGGGAGTTCTTTTCTACTTTTACATTCTCAAGCCCATTGAGACGATAAAAGGATTATTTCCGTTAGCATGATTCCCAACAGTTAAGAAAGTAATCCGACAAAAAAATCGGCCAACTCAAGGAATGAAAATCGGCCAACTCACGGAATAAAAATCAGCCAACTCACGGAATAGAAATCGTAAATATCTGGTAATCAATTATTTTTTGCCATAACTGCACAACAACAAAACACTTTCAAAATCATGGCAAAATGTAGCGAATACAAGGCAAGAATTACTGACCAATTATGGTGAACCAAATAGAAGTAACCGGAGTCGCATTAATACGAGATTCCAAATAGTATGGGATACGCTGCAGAAATACGAAAGTTTCGCTGTTCACACAAAATTATTGCCCGATTTTTTTGGAGGCAAAAGAGAAAAAGGCTATTTTTGCAAAATAAAGGATGAAATTATGGAAACAACAGTCTTTACCCCAGCACAACAAGTTCTTCTCAGGATGTTTGAAATCGACAATAGCGAAGAGACTGCGAAGGAGATAAAAAAAGTCTTAGCTGACCACTATCAGCAAAAGTTAGACAAAGAAATGGATAAGCTTTGGGCTTCCGGAGCTATCAACCAAGAAAAGCTGAATGAACTCCGAGGAAAAGATATCCATAAGGAAATGAAATGGTGTAAAAAAGACAATGACAAATAAAATTGTTTTAGACACCAATGCCTTGATACAATGCCTTCCCAACAAAAGCCCATACAGAAAGATATGGAATTCTATCATAGAAGGCAAAAGTTTCCTTTGCGTCTCAAACGAGATCTTGGAAGAATACGAAGAGATTTTGGGACGGATGTATGGCAGAAAAATTGCTGAATTGGCATTACTTGCTATCATTAACAGACCTTCGGTTATTTTCATTACGCCTTATTATCATTTTCATCTAATAGAAGCAGATCCTGATGACAATAAATTTGTAGACTGCGCAATATCCGCAAATGCTAAATTTATAGTTACAGAAGACCACCATTTCGACATTCTTAAGCGAATAGACTTTCCAAAAGTTGAAATTATCAAACTTGAGGAATGCCTCAAACAACTTTAATAGCAATTTCATGCGCTGGCAACAACTCATCTCCAATAAGCGCCTCGGACAGGAGGCCCGTCATCCGGAACGTCACGACGACCGCTCGGAATTCAAGCGCGACGGTGACCGGCTCATCTACTCGGCACCCTTCCGCCGCCTTCAGAACAAGACGCAGGTCTTCCCGCTGCCAGGCAGCGTCTTTGTGCATAACCGTCTCACACATTCCTTAGAAGTCTCCTCTTTGGGAAAGAGCCTCGGTGACGATGTGGCCCGACGACTCGTCGTCAAACACCCGGAACTGAAAGGTACCCTTTTCGAAGAGATTGGCACGATAGTGCAGACTGCGGGACTGGCTCACGATATGGGCAACCCGCCCTTTGGACACTCCGGAGAGAAAGCTATCCAGACTTTCTTTACTGAAGACAACGGCAACTTCCTTCGCAAGCGGGTCTCCCCGGCTTTTTGGGACGATATCACCCATTTCGAGGGCAACGCCAACGCTTTCCGTCTCCTCGCCCACCAATTTGTAGGACGGCGACCCGGAGGATTTGTCATGACCTACTCCACACTGGCCTCGGTAGTGAAATATCCACGCGCCAGTAGTTTGGCAGGCGAATATGGCAAATTCGGATTCTTCGAGTCTGAAGCACCGCTCTATGAGAAGATAGCAAAAGAGTTGGGAATTATCAAGAAGTCGAAAGACGGAGAACCTTTGGCGTATGTGCGCCATCCCCTCGTCTACCTCATGGAAGCCGCTGACGACATCTGCTATGAAATAATGGACATCGAGGACTCCCACAAGCTGCGCATCCTAAGCTTTGAGGAGACCCGTGACCTGCTGCTCGGCTTCTTCGACGATGATGCCAGGAAGCATATCCTCAGCCGGTTGGAAGAAGATGGCGTCACCGACGAGAATGAGCAGGTGGTATACTTCCGTGCCTGCGCCGTAGGAAAGTTGGAGAACGAATGCGTGGAGACTTTTGTCAACCATGAGGAGGAGATTCTCAACGGTACCTTCCACGGCAGCCTCATCAACAACATCGCCCCGCTGCAACGTGAGGCCTACCAGCGCTGCGTGGAGACGTCCTACAAAAAAATATACCACTCAAAACCCGTCCTTGACGTAGAGTTGAGTGGTTATAAAATCATGGAGACGCTGATGAAGACCTTCATCGGTGCTGCCGTCCATCCGGAGAAGTTCCATTCCCAGCAACTTATGAACCGCTTCTCCAGCCAGTATGACATCCATAGCGACAACCTTGAGACGCGCATCATGGCCGTCTTAGACTATATCAGCGGTATGACCGATGTCTATGCCTTGGATATCTACCAGAAGATAAGCGGAATAGCGCTGCCGATCGTATAGCCCCACCCGTCAAAGCCCCACCCGTCAAAGCCCCACCCGTCACGGCCTCTGGCCGTGACACCCTCCCCCTAAGGGGAGGGAATGATATGACCAAGCATACCAATGATCCAATACCTGTAGGACATGGCATACTGATACGCTCTCATGAAATGAGATAAGATTTCTGAAAAAGAGGGTTCCTGAAAAGAAACTTCATGAAAATAGAAGGATGCTAAAAATAAAAGAGGAGATGTTACTGCTTTTCTAAAAGATCAAAAATCATTGAATAGATTTTGCGGGATACGGTCTCTACATCTCGCTCCACTTCACAGTTCGTAAAGCGCACTACCGTAAAACCTAATGAACAGAGATCAAAGGTTCGGTCAAAATCATTAAGCTGTTGCCGGAGTTCTGCATGATAAGCCCCGTCCACCTCTATAACTAAGCGGCAACTCAGACAAACAAAATCGGCTATAAAATCTCCTATAATATGCTGTCTTCTGAATCTAAGACCATAAGAGTTCGTCTTTAGCTTAGCCCATAACAGTTTCTCCGCAAGTGTCATATTCTTGCGGTTTTCAGCTGCATAAGCCTTCAGCAAACCATAAGAATAACGTGATGCAGTCTTATAACCCTGTTCATCCTTCTCCTTCATCAGCCGCTCATGTTCATTTGTCCCCTCTATCGTATTATAGGGAAGATCTGGTATGCTTAGCCATATCGTCCCCTCCCCTTAGGGGGAGGGTGTCACGGCCTCTGGCCGTGACGGGTGGGGCTAAAGCCTTATATTCCTCTCGTTACCAGGCATGTCAAGGGCTTCAGGATGTTCCTTGACGAAGCTGTTGATATGCCGGACACGCTTCTCCTCAAAGATCTCATCGACGTCGATAAGGATGCCGCTCTCCTCGACATTGCCAAACTCGTAGTTGATGGCGGTGCCGAAGAACTTCATCGTGGGAGAGAGGTTCATATAAGCATTGACAAGGGGCGGGATATTATATCCCAACTCACGGACTTCATGGTTGAGGATGCGGTAGTCGGACTTGAAGTCTTTTTCTGTCAGAATCTTAGCGAGCTCCTCGTCGGATGTCTCCGTTTTCAGCGGTTCCATCGGTGTGATGAGTCCCTCCTTATCACCGAAATGCTTGCGCAAGAAATAGAGAATCATATCGCGCCCACGCTTTGAGAATGACGGATACATCGTCATCTTGCCGAAGAAATACTTGCAATCAGGGTTGAGGACCGTCAGGGCGCCGAGACCATCCCACAGATTATCCAAGGCAAAGATAGACTTGGTATTCTTCCTTACGTTCTGATACTCCAACGAGACGAAAGAGCGTCCAAGCTCTACCGTCAACGGCGCATATTCGTGCATGAACTTCTCCGAGAAGTGGAACATGTGTCCTGTGGCGAGGATAGGCTGACCTTTGTCATCTATCTTCCAATCACGGCCGTAGAGATAGCGATATCCGCCGATAATCTCCTCATCTTCTGGATTCCAGACGATAAGCTGTCGGCAGCCATTCTCCATGGTGTCAAACTCATCGATGTCCACCGATTTCCCGGTGCCACCACCAGCGGTGCGGAAGGCTATCTCCCGCAGTCGCCCTATCTCACGCATGGTATTGGGGCACTCATTTGCCGTGACGACATAAATCTCGTTATGACTTCTGTTGGTAGTACGGAGTTCACGCTCTGGAGTGAGCTCGCTCTTCAGCAGCGCCTTGCTCACTGGTTGGATAATCTCTTCTTCCATGATTGATATTTTTGCAAAGGCTACTCAGCGCGAAGACCGCCGGGGCCAGCCTGCTCATAAACTTTATCTTCAACATATGCCGCCCACTGTCGGGGAGAACGCGAACGGTCGAACGTCTGCCAAGGAATGGGCTTGCCAATGACGACTCGGAAATTCTTTCCCCGGTTGCGGTACATCTCATCGACGAGGAAGAGCATGGCGATATTCACCTTCAGCCCTAACTTCTTCTGCCAGTTGGCAATACGGTAGAAGCGCCGAGAGTTATGACCACTGAAATAGATTGGCACTACATCACGCTGATATTCCACACTCTTGCTGATAAAAGTCTTCTTCCACGGCAGGTCATGGATATGACCATTGATAAGTCGGGAGTTGAGTCCGGCGGGGAACATCAGAATGTGGTTATCACTCTGGAATGCCGACTCTACAGCCTCAGGGAAGCTGCGACCCTGCTTGCCTGTCTTGTTGATACCCACACATACGGGCTTCAGACCAGGAAGGAAGAGCAGCAAGTCATTGACAAGATAGCGGAACCGGCCATCATAATGGCGGCCGATGATAGAACCCAGGCAGACACCGTCCTGCCCGCCAAGAGGATGATTGCTGACAAAGATATAGCGCTTGCCGTCGTCTTTCGACGGCAAGTTCTCACGCCCCTCGATGGTCACATTCATGCCAAGGTATTTCACGCACTCTACGAGCCATTCCGTGCCCACCTGGTCACGGTGCTCCCAGAGAAAATCGTTCACCTCATCTTCGTGGATGATGCGGCGTAACCAACTTACTAAAAAGCGTGGCACATACTTGGCCTTGGCGCCCATCTTGCTACGGAGTACTTTCTCTACGTCTATGGTCTTTTCCTTGTATGACATTTTCAAAGTGCAAAAATAATACTTCTTTTTCATTTTCATTCATTTTAAGCAAAAAAATGCTATTACAAAGGAGAAAAGTGTCAGTTGTGCAGCGGAAGCCGTGGTGGCAATCTTATGGCTTTTCAATGACATTCATCGGCTTTTATCGCTTTTTTAACCCGAAAACGAAAAAAAGTGGGGCTAAGTGGCGCAAAGTGGGGGAAAAGTTGTAACTTTGGAGCCATATTACAATAAATAGGTGAAAGACATGCGTTTCTTAGGCAACATAGAGGCCAAGACTGATGCCAAAGGCAGGGCTTTCCTGCCGGCACAGTTCCGCAAGGTGTTAGCAGCATCGGGCGAGGATGTCCTCGTGCTTCGCCAAGACATCTTCGAGAATCTCCTCGTGCTGTATCCCGGCAGCGTATGGAACTCTCTGATGGATGACATGCGCTCACGCCTGTCACGCTGGGACAGGAAACAGCAGATGGCCTACCGTACCTTTGTGAGCTCTGTCATAGAGCTTACCATTGACGGCAGCGGCCGTATTCTCATCCCCCACGCTTTTGCCGAGGCAGCAGGCATTGGCCAGGCCATACGCTTCGTAGGGATGGGCGACACCATAGAGATCTGGCCGGCCGATGAGGTAAAACTCATGGACAAAGAAGAATTTGGAGAAATATTAAACCTCACGGAGCCCGTACGTCACGACGACCCCAAAGAGACCATAGGAGCAGAGAGCGCTCCAACCTTAGACAGATAAATAGAATGGAAGAAGGCAAAAATATAGAGGCTTATCATGTTCCCGTCCTCCTCAAGGAGAGCGTCGACGGGCTCAGCATCAAGCCCGACGGCATCTACGTCGACGTCACCTTCGGTGGCGGCGGTCACTCTAAAGAGATACTGAGCCGTCTCGGGCCACATGGTCATCTCTTCAGTTTTGACCAGGATGCCGATGCCGAGAAGAACATCAAGAACGTAGAGCAGTCAGCCGCTCCAGGCGCCCTCAACGGCGACCCACAGGAAGCGGGGGCTGCTTTCACTTTCGTTCTCTCCAACTTTCGGTGGCTCCGCAATTGGATGCACTACTATGATGTAGACCATATCGACGGGCTTCTCGCCGACCTCGGAGTGTCAAGTCACCACTTCGATGATGCCGAGCGCGGGTTCTCCTTCCGTTATGACGCCCCCTTAGACATGCGTATGAACAAGCAGGGAGGCAAAACAGCTGCCGACATCGTCAATAGTGACAGCGAGGAACAGCTTGCTGATATTCTCTACCTCTACGGCGAGCTGCGCAACTCACGCCGTATCGCCGCAGCCATTGTCAAGGCCAGAGGGCAGAAGGCCATCCTCACGACGCAAGACTTGCTCCAGGTCGTAGACCCGTTCTTCCGACGCGAGAAAGAGAAGAAAGATATGGCGCGCATGTTCCAGGCCCTGCGCATAGAGGTCAACCACGAGATGACAGCCCTCAAGGAGATGCTCACGGCAGCAACAGACCTGTTGGCTCCCGGCGGACGACTGAGTGTTATCACCTATCACTCCCTCGAAGACCGTATTGTGAAGAATATCATGAAGACGGGCAACACAGAGGGAAAGGTCGTCGCAGACCCTATCTACGGAAGGGCTGAGAGCCCCTACCGCATCATCAACAACAAGGTGATAATGCCGTCACCGGAAGAACAAGAAAGAAACCCGCGCAGCAGAAGCGCAAAACTCAGAATAGCAGAAAAGAAGACAAACGAATGAAGGAAGAAGATATCAACAAGGCTGGGGATAACGAGCAGCTGGAGCTGACCAACGAAATCAGCCTGACAGAAGAGATTCCCCCAACCGACGACAACAGCCAAGAGAAGGACAGCAGTGAAGAGCACAACCCCTCACTGACAGAAGTTCTGAAGGAGCGGGCCACAGAAGACGAGGCGCCGCTGTCAAGGACGTTCTCTCTGAAAAAGATATTAGGCGGAGACATTCTGTATACATCTTTTATAAGACGACAGGTATGGCTCTTTCTCCTGATAGCGATGTTCATGGTGGTGTATATCGCCAACAGATACAGTTGCCAGCAGGACATCATAGAGATAGACAAGCTCCAGGACGAGCTCCTCGACGCCAAATACAAAGCACTGTCGAGCAACAGCCAGCTCACGGAGAAGAGCCGGCAGAGCAACATCCTCGACATGCTGAAGAACAATAAAGACAGCACACTGAAACTCCCCACACAGCCGCCTTACATAATCACCGTACCGGAATGAGCAAATTCAAATACGATAAGATAATGCCACGCTACAGCTTCATCGCCTTCCTGATGTCGGCTGTAGCTATTGGTGTAGTGGCCCGTGCGGGATATATCATGACCGTGAAGAAAGACTACTGGATGCAAGTCGCCGACCGCGTCAAGCAGGACAGTGTCAAGGCCGAGCCCATCCGTGGCAACATTCTCAGCTGCGACGGCGACCTCCTGGCTTCCTCTCTGCCAGAGTTCAAGATATACATGGACTTCCAGCAGCTCCATGACGCCGGCAACGACTCGCTGTGGAACGCCAAGCTCGACAGCGTATGCATGGGGCTCCACAGTATCTTCCCCGAGAAGTCGGCAGCATATTTCAAACAGCATCTCAACGAGGGCCGTACCAGCAAGAAGCGCCGCCACTGGCCCATCTGGCCCGACAGAATAGACTATAACACCTATAGTGAGGTCAAGGAACTGCCCATGTTCCGGCTCTCCAAACTGAAGAGCGGCTTCCACGAGGAAGAGTTCTACGCCCGCGAACGCCCCTATCGCGGCATGGCCGGACGTACCATCGGCGACATGTATGCCGCAAAGGACCAAGGACGCACGGCCCGCTGTGGACTGGAACTGTCGTATGACTCTCTGCTGCGCGGCACAGAGGGTATCGTACATAGGAGGAAGGTGCTCAACAAGTTCCTTGACATCACCGACACGCCACCCGTCAACGGCTGTGACATCGTCACAACCATCGACGTTGGCATCCAGGACCTCGCTGAGCGGTCCGTGCTGAAGAAACTGAAAGAGATAAACGGCAACGTCGGTGTGGCTATCGTCATGGACGTGAAGACCGGCGACATCAAGGCCATCGTCAACCTGGAGCGGTGTGTCGACGGTGAATACCGCGAGATAAAAAACCATGCTGTCTCCGACCTTATGGAGCCTGGCTCCGTCTTTAAGACAGCATCGGTGATGACAGCCCTCGAAGACGGTGTCTGCGACACCACCTTCAAGATTCCGACCGGAAACGGCATCTGGCACGTCTACGGACGCGACATGAAAGACAGCCACTGGCGAACGGGCGGATACGGAACCATCTCCTTAGGAAGGGCCATGGAGCTGAGCTCCAACATCGGCATCAGCTATATGGTGGATAAGTTCTACTACAACGACCCGCAGAAGTTTGTGCGCGGCATCTACCGGACAGGCATCAACGACAGGAATATCAAGATTCCTATCGTAGGCCATGCCGTACCACAGATTCGCATGCCAGAGAAGTATCCCAACGGTCAATGGAAAGACTGGAGCAAGACGGCACTGCTGTGGATGAGCATAGGCTATGAGACACAAATACCGCCTATCTATACGCTCACATTCTATAACGCCATCGCCAACAACGGCTGTATGATGCAACCGCGCTTTGTCAAGGCAACCATCAACAGCAACGGCGAGACGACAGAATTCCCGCCTGAGGTCGTCAAAGGCCGGGAGCACATCGCCTCGGACAAGACGATAAAGATTATCCAGGACCTTCTGCACCGCGTGGTTGTCAACGGCACGGGTAAGAAAGCCAACAGTCCCAACTTTTGGGTATGCGGCAAGACGGGTACGGCAATGATAGCCAGCAACGGCAGCTACAAAGGCCAGGCTCACCACCTGCTCTCCTTCGCAGGATGGTTCGGTGACAAGGACAAGCCTTACTACAGCTGCATCGTCTGCATACAGAAGACCGGACTGCCAGCCTATGGTTGGATGAGTGGTGAGGTCTTCAAGGAGATTGCCGAGGGCATCATGGCGAAATATGTCAGATATGACGTTGTTGACGCCCACGATGCCTACTCAGAGCCTATCCCTGATGTCAAATCGGGGAACATCCTCTCTGCCGACTATGTGCTCTCCGCTTTAGGCATCAGCACCTATACCAACTTCGCCTCACGGGTAGGCAGCAACATGCCGGTGTGGGGCATAGCAGAGAAACGTCCCAAGACCGTGATGCTGCTCAAGCATAACAAGGTTGGCAACAATGTCATGCCCGATGTCAACGGCATGGGGGCCCGCGACGCCGTATACCTCATCGAGTCAAGGGGTCTCAAATGCATTGTCAAAGGTCGGGGAAAGGTCACAGAGCAGAGCATTGGACCGGGCATGAACATCAAGAAAGGACAGAAATGTATAATAACGTTAGAGTAGCAGGAAGTCCAGCACATCAATGCAGACTCCCCTACCCTACAAACAAGGAAATATATGAGACTGGAAGAACTTCTCAGAAACATTAAGCCGCTCCGCATAGAGGGCAGCACCGATGTGGAAATCACCGGAGTGAACATCGACTCACGCAAGATTAAGGATGGCCACCTCTTTGTAGCCATGAAAGGCACGCAGGTCGACGGACATACCTTTATTCCCAAAGCCATAGCGCTTGGAGCCAAGGCTGTTCTCTTAGAGGATATGCCGGCCGAGCTCACCGATGGTGTCACCTACGTCCAGGTGGAGAGCACCGAGGATGCTGTAGGCAAGGTGGCCACACTGTTCTATGGCGACCCTTCAAAGCATCTGAAGCTCGTAGGCGTAACGGGAACAAATGGTAAGACGACCATCGCCACATTATTATATAATATGTTCCGTGAGTTTGGCTACCGCTGTGGTCTGCTTTCCACAGTCTGCAACTACATCGACGGCAGAGCCATCCCTGCAGACCATACCACCCCGGACCCCATCGAGCTCAATGAGCTATTGGGGGAGATGGTGAAGGCGGGCTGTGAGTATGCCTTCATGGAGTGCTCGTCACATGCCATCCACCAGAAGCGTATCGGTGGTCTGAAGTTTGCCGGTGGCATATTCACCAACCTCACCCGTGACCACCTCGACTATCACAAGACTTTCGAGAACTACCGCAATGCCAAGAAAGCTTTCTTCGACGGACTGCCAAAGGGCGCCTTCGCCATCACCAATGCCGATGACAAGAATGGCATGATTATGGTGCAGAATACCAAGGCGACAGTGAAGACCTATTCCATCCGTCAGATGGCAGACTTCCGTGGCCGCATCATAGAGATGCACTTTGCTGGCATGTACCTGGACATTGACGGTCATGAGGTAGGTGTCCGCTTCATAGGAAAGTTCAATGTTTCCAACCTCCTCGCTGTCTATGGCGCTGCACGTATGTTGGGCAAAGATCCTGAGGAAATTCTCGTGGTAATGAGCACACTGCATAGTGTCAACGGCCGTCTTGAGCCCATCCACTCACCGGAAGGCTATACGGCCATCGTGGACTACGCCCACACGCCGGATGCACTGGCCAATGTGCTGAGCACCATCAATGAGGTCGTCAACGGGAAAGGCAAAGTCATCACCGTCTGTGGCGCCGGTGGCAACCGTGACCACGGCAAGCGTCCTCTCATGGCTCAAGAAGCTGTGAAGCAGAGTGACAAGGTCATCATCACCAGTGACAACCCTCGCTTCGAAGATCCACAGGCCATCATCGACGACATGGTGGCAGGTCTCGACAAGGAGCAGATGAAGAAGGTCATCACCATTGTAGACCGTAAGGAAGCTATCAAGACGGCCTGCATGATGGCGCAGAAAGGTGATGCCATCCTCGTTGCCGGCAAGGGTCATGAGGACTACCAGGAGATAAAAGGTGTGAAGCATCACTTCGACGACCACGAGGTGCTGCACGAAATCTTTGGAGACAAGTAATAAGAAGTTCGTATGCTATATTATCTTTTCCGTTTCCTGGAACAGTTTGGTATCTCCGGCTCTGGTCTGTGGGGATATATCTCGTTCCGCGCCTTGTTGGCGCTCATCCTCTCCCTTGTCATCTCAGCATGGTTTGGCGAGAAGTTCATCAAGTTCCTGAAAAAGAAGCAGATTACGGAGACTCAGCGCGACGCAAAGATAGATCCCTTCGGTGTAAAGAAGGTGGGTGTGCCGTCTATGGGCGGTATCATCATCATCATCTCCATCCTCGTACCCGTGCTGTTGTTAGGTCGTCTGAGGAATATTTACCTTATCCTGATGATTATCACCACGATATGGCTCGGTTTTCTGGGCGGTCTCGACGACTTCATCAAGATCTACCGTCGCAACAAGGAGGGTCTGAAAGGTAAATACAAGATTGTGGGACAGGTAAGTATTGGCCTCATCGTAGGTCTTGTATTGTGGGCTTCTCCCGATGTCAAGATGAATGAGAACCTCACCATTGAGAAACAGAACGGACAGGAGATTGTCATCAAGCATCGTGCCGTGGCCCACAAATCGCTGAAGACGACGATACCGTTCGTCAAGGGCCATAACCTCGACTATTCACGTATCATGTCTTTCTGTGGCAAATATAAGACCGCAGCCGGATGGATACTCTTCGTCATCATGACTATTCTTGTCGTCACAGCAGTGAGCAATGGTGCAAACCTTAACGATGGCATGGACGGCATGTGTGCAGGAAACTCGGCCATAATAGGTGTGGCATTGGGCATACTGGCTTATGTCAGCTCGCACATGCAGTTTGCCGCCTATCTAAACATCATGTATATTCCTGGTTCGCAGGAGCTTGTGGTCTTCATGTGTGCTTTTGTGGGTGCCCTCATCGGTTTCCTATGGTACAACGCCTATCCTGCACAAGTCTTCATGGGCGATACAGGCAGTCTGACCATAGGAGGTATCATCGGTGTCTGCGCCATCATCATCCACAAGGAGTTGCTACTCCCCATTCTCTGTGGCATCTTCTTCGTAGAGAGCCTCTCCGTGATTGTGCAGGTGTGGTACTACAAGATTGGCAAGCGACGTGGCGTGAAACAGCGTATCTTCAAACGGACGCCTATCCACGACAACTTCCGCGTGACGGAAGAACAGCTGGATCCTGACTGCCACTATCTCATCAAGAGTCCCAGATCTCCCAAGCACGAATCGAAGATAACGATAAGGTTCTGGATCATAACTATTATTCTCGCAGCATTGACGATTATAACATTGAAGATAAGGTAACAATGAAACGTATTGTTGTTTTAGGAGCCGGCGAGAGCGGCGCAGGAGCCGCCATACTGGCAAAGAAAGAGGGTTTCGACGTCTTCGTCTCTGACACTTCTAAGATTAAAGATAAATATAAAGAGATGCTCGACGCCCATGGCATAGAATGGGAAGAGGGGCATCATACCGAGGAGAAGATTCTCTCCGCTGATGAAGTCATTAAGAGTCCTGGCATCCCCAAGGAAGCGCCCATGATCCAGAAGCTCATGGCGCAAGGCACACATATTATCAGTGAGATAGAGTTTGCCGGACGCTATACCAACTCCAAGATGATATGCATCACGGGATCAAACGGTAAGACCACCACGACATCGCTCATCTACCACATCTTTAAGAAAGCAGGCTATGACGCTGGACTGGCCGGAAACATTGGCCGCAGCCTTGCACTGCAGGTGGCTGAGGATCCGCACGAATATTACATCATAGAGTTGAGTTCTTTCCAGCTCGACAACATGTACGACTTCCGTGCCAACATCGCCATCCTTCTCAACATCACGCCGGATCATCTCGACCGCTACGACTTCAAGTTTGAGAACTATGCCGATGCCAAGATGCGCATCACGCAGAACCAGACCGCTGACGACAGCTTCATCTTCTGGAACGACGATCCCGTCATCAAGAAAGAGATGGAGAAGTTCGACATCCACGCCGTGCGCTGTCCTTTCTCTGAGATTAAGGAAGACGCTTCTGTGGCATACATCGAAGAGGGCGAGTACAAACTTGAATACCCCACTCCCTTCAATATGGAGCAGGAAGAGCTCTCTCTCACCGGCAAGCACAACCTCTACAACAGTCTGGCTGCCGGTCTGGCTGCCAACATCAGTGGTATCAAGAAAGATGTCATCCGACAGAGTCTCAGCGACTTCCCTGGTGTTGAGCACCGACTGGAGAAGGTCTGCAAGGTCAGAGGTGTACAATATGTCAACGACTCCAAGGCCACCAATGTCGATGCCTGCTGGTATGCATTGGAGAGCATGAATACACCCGTCGTTCTCATCCTCGGCGGTAAAGACAAAGGCAATGACTACAGCCACATCTTCGACTTGGTAAAGGAGAAGTGTGTGGGACTCGTCTACTTAGGGGCCGATAACACAAAGTTGCACAACAACTTCGACGCTTTTGGCATCCCCGTTCGCGACACCCACTCCATGGCAGATTGCGTGAAAGCCTGCTATGAAATGGCCAAGCCGGGCGATACCGTACTGCTATCTCCCTGCTGTGCCAGCTTCGACCTCTTCAAGAATATGGAGGACAGAGGCACACAGTTCAAGGAACTCGTCAGAAAATTATAAAGAACGGAAACATAAAAGGAGGTAATAGAATACCCGGAGCAGGAGAAAGATATCTTTCTCCTGTGTCCCTATTCTCTAAACTATGAACAAACGGTTAAGTGCTATCTTCAAGGGAGACAAGGTCATCTGGATGGTCTTCTTCTTCCTCTGCATCATCAGTATCGTTGAGGTATTCTCCGCGTCGTCAGAGTTGACTTATAAAGGCGGTAACTATATGGGGCCGATGCTCAAGCACCTATTTATATTAGCAGGCGGAGTAGTCTGTATGATTCTCACCCTGAATACGAAGTGTAAGTATTTTAAGATTGTCACACCTATACTGCTCGGCATCTCATGGATTCTGCTATTATGGGTTCTTGTGGCCGGACATGCCGTCAATGGAGCCGGACGATGGATTAACTTTTTCGGCTTGCAGTTTCAGCCGTCAGAGTTGGCAAAAGGTGCTATGGTCCTTGCCACGGCACAGATTCTTGCTGCCATGGAGACAGACCATGGTGCAGAGCGCCAAGCCTTCAAATACATTCTCATCGTGTGGGTATTCATCGTTCCCCCCATCATGCTGGAGAACCTGTCCACAGCTATTCTGCTCAGTTTTGTCATCTTCCTGATGATGATTATCGGTCGGGTACCGACACGTCAGCTCATGCGCGTAGTCATCTTTGTGGGCCTTGCCTGCGTACTCTTCGTAGGCTCCATCTTTGCCTTTGGAGACGACAAGAAAGCCGACTCCAATGAGACCACTATGACAGAACAGGCAACGAAAGACGGGAACACGACGAAGACGACCAAGAACAGCGGCATTTTCCACCGCTTCGACACATGGAAAGCACGCATCGTCAGATTCTCCGATAAGTCGTATGTTCCGCCTGAGAAGGTGGACCTCGACAAAGACGCGCAGACGGCATATGCCAACATAGCCATTGCATCAAGCAACATCATAGGCAAGGGGCCTGGCAACAGTGTAGAGCGCGACTTCCTGCCACAGGCTTTCTCCGACTATATCTACGCCATCATCATCGAGGAGACGGGCATCTTCGGCGCCTTCTTCGTGGCTATGCTGTATATCATCCTGCTCTTTAGGACTGGGCGCATCGCCAACAGATGCGAGAACAACTTCCCTGCCTTCTTAGCCATGGGACTGGCCCTGCTCCTTGTCACACAGGCGCTCTTCAACATGTGCGTGGCTGTAGGAATCGCACCAGTAACGGGACAGCCACTGCCACTCATCAGTAAAGGTGGTACATCGAGCATCATCAACTGCATCTACATAGGAATCATCCTCAGTGTGAGCCGTACGTCAAAGAAGAACTCTACCAACCGCGAGGAGCCTGCTCAAACAACAGAAACAGCGCCCGCAATAGTAGCCGTAGAAAGTTAGGATAAAATAAAATGCGACGAAAAGGCATTTAAAATAAAAAAATTGATTACTTTTGCCGAAAATGTAAAATTATGGATAAGCCATTAAGAATTATCGTCAGCGGAGGTGGCACTGGAGGCCACATATTTCCGGCCATCAGCATCGCCAATGCCATCAAGGCTAAACGCCCTGACGCACAAATTTTATTTGTAGGAGCTATCGGCAGAATGGAAATGCAGCGAGTGCCACAGGCTGGCTACGAGATAAAAGGTCTGCCCGTAAGAGGTCTCGTCAGACCTATCTATTCGCTGAAGAATATTGGCGTTGCCATCGACTTCCTGCGCAGCAAAGTAATGGCTAAGCGTATTATCCGTAAGTTCAAGCCCATGGCTGCCGTCGGTGTCGGCGGATACGCCAGTGCCGCAGCCCTTGATGCAGCCCACAGCATGGGTATCCCCTGTCTGATTCAGGAACAGAACTCCTACGCCGGTAAGACCAACAAGATGCTAGCCACAAAGGTGCAGAAGATATGCGTCGCCTACGAAGGCATGGAGCGCTTCTTCCCGAAAGAGAAGATCATCATGACCGGTAACCCCGTCAGACAGAATGTCGTCAACGACAATATCTCCAAGGAAGAGGCACGGAAGAAATTCGGTCTCGACCCCAACAAGAAAACCATACTGCTCGTTGGAGGCAGCCTCGGAGCCCGTACCATCAACGAGAGCATGAAACAGCACCTTGATGTAGTCAGAGACAGCGATGTGCAGTTTATCTGGCAGACAGGTAAGTACTATAACGAAGAGATGAACAAAGCCGTAAAGGACTTCGGCGAGATTCCCAACCTCAAGGTCCTCGACTTTATCACCGATATGGGTGCTGCCTACAACGCTGCTGACCTCGTGATCAGTCGTGCCGGTGCCAGCTCCATCAGTGAGTTCTGCCTCATTGGGAAACCCGTCATCCTCGTCCCCAGTCCTAACGTGGCTGAAGACCATCAGACGAAGAACGCCATGGCACTGGTCAACAAGGATGCGGCCATCTACGTCAAAGACGCCGAAGCTGCAGACGTGCTGCTGAAACGGGCCTTGGAGACCGTTCACAATGATGAGAAACTGAAATCACTCAGCGAGAACGTCAAGAAGCTCGGACTCGCCAACTCCGCCGATGTCATCGCCGACGAAGTGCTGAAGCTTATCAAAGCATAAGCGGCGGCTCTACCCCCACACCCCATATTCTCTACTCCTATTACCACCCCGACAAAAGACAAGACATGGAACTGAAAGACATTAAGGCTGTTTACTTCATCGGAGCCGGTGGCATTGGAATGAGTGCCATCGCACGTTATTTCATTCACCGCGGTATTGTTGTAGCTGGTTATGACAAGACACCCTCTACACTTACCAAACAGTTGGAGAAAGAAGGTATGCTCATCCACTACGATGAGAACATCGACGAGATACCCCACGCTTGCCGTGACAAGGCGTCATGCCTCGTTGTCTACACACCGGCTATCCCCGAAGCACACAAGGAACTGGCATGGTTCCGCAACAACGGCTTTGAAGTACAGAAAAGAGCTCAGGTGTTGGGAATTCTCACACGCACCCACAAAGGTCTCTGCGTGGCTGGCACCCACGGCAAGACAACGACATCGACGATGTGCGCTCATATCATGCACCAAAGTCATGTCGACTGCAACGCCTTCTTAGGTGGCATCTCAAAGAATTACGGCACCAACTATATTCTCTCTGACAGCGATTACGTTGTCATCGAGGCCGATGAGTTCGACCGCTCCTTCCATTGGCTCAGACCCTGGATGACGGTTATCACAGCCACAGACCCAGACCATCTCGACATCTATGGCACAAAGGAAGCCTATCTCGAAAGCTTCCGCCACTACACCGAGCTGATTAAAGAGGGTGGCGCACTGATTATCCACACCGGCCTGGAGATGAAGCCAAACGTGCAGGAAGGTGTCAGAACTTACACCTACAGCCGTGACGAGGGCGACTTCCATGCCGACAACATCAAGATAGAGAATGGTGAAATCACCTTCGACTTCATCTCTCCCATCGAGAACATCAAGGGCATAGAGCTCGGACAGCCCGTTCCTATCAATATCGAGAACGGTGTCGCTGCCATGGCCTTGGCACAGCTCAACGGCTGCACAGCTGATGAAATCAAATACGGCATGAAGACCTATCACGGTGTGGAGCGCCGTTTCGATTTCAAGATTCGTAACGACCGCCATGTCCTGCTCTCCGACTACGGACATCATCCTAAGGAGATCCTCCAGAGTGCGAAGAGTCTCCACGAACTTTATCCCGGCAGGAAGATAACAGCTATCTTCCAGCCACACCTCTACACACGCACACGTGACTTCTACAAAGATTTCGCCGAAGCGCTCAGCCACTTCGATGAGGTCATCCTCACCGAGATATATCCTGCAAGAGAACAGCCTATTCCGGGCGTGACATCGCAGATTATCTACGACAACATCAAGCCTGGTGTGGAGAAGAGCATCATCAAGAAGGCCGATGTCCTCGACCTTGTTAAAAGTCGCGACTTCGACGTCCTCGTCACCCTTGGTGCAGGAGACCTCGACAACATGGTGCCGCAGATACAGAAGATAATAGAGGAGAAAGAAAAGAAAGAGAAATAACAACGGCATAGAGAGAAGATTCCGTTATAAAGTATGATCAACTGGAAAAAGATATTACTTGTAACATGCGATGTCATCTTAGGCGGATACATCGTGGTGGCGATGTCGGCCTTCAATGAGCCCGACAACGGAAAGCATGTATGTACACAGGTCAACATCCATATCCAGGATGAAGCTACCAACGGATTCATCTCTGCCCCTGAGATAAAGGCGAGGCTGCAGCACAGCGGCCTCTACCCTATCAACAAGCCACTGGCAAAAATCAACACCCGGAGCATTGAGGACCAGTTGAAACAAAGCCCGTTCATCAAGAACGCGGAATGCTACAAAACGGAGGACGGACATGTATGGATAGAGCTCACGCAACGCATGCCCTCTCTGCATATCATGGCTGCCAACGGCGAGGACTACTACCTCGACGACAACCATCGCATCATGCCCAACTCCCACTATACCAGCAATCTCATCATTGCTACGGGCAACATCGACCAGTGGTTTGCAAAAAACTACATCTCCTACCTTGCCGACGCTATCAACGCCAATGACTTCTGGAGAAATCAGGTCGTGCAAATCAATGTGTTGCCCGACAAAGGGGTGGAACTCGTTCCAAGGGTCGGCAATCACATTATATATATAGGACAGCTACCCGAGACGAAATATATAGCCGACAGAAAGAAACTTGTCACAGACTATGCCAACATCAAGATGGACAGGCTGGAGAAGTTTTACAGATACGGTCTCTCACAGGCTGGATGGAACAAGTACTCGTATATTAATGTCGAATTCGACAACCAGATAATTTGCAAGAAACGAACAACGAACAATCAGTAATCCCAATGGCAGAATTTACAGTAGCAATTGAATTAGGCTCTTCTAAGATAACCGGCATTGCGGGAAGAAAAAACAAAGATGGCAGTATCAGCATCCTCGCTCTGGCACAGGAGGATGCAGCAGCATGCATCAGGAAGGGTGTGGTCTACAATATAGAGAAGACTGTACAAGCCCTGTCCAATATCATAAAGAAACTGGAGACGACACTCAAGACACGTATCGCTCACGTCTATGTCGGTGTTGGCGGTCAGTCTATCCAAAGCGTCAGAAACACTAACGTCAAGACGCTCCCCAACGATGGAGAGGTCACCCTTGAGATGATCAACGAGCTCATGGACGCCAACCGCAGCATGCAGTATCCCGACAAGCAGATCCTCGACGCTATCACACAGGAATACAAGGTTGACAACCAGTACACCAACGACCCGGTAGGCATACAGTGCAAGCGCATCGAGGGCAACTTCCTCAACATCCTACAGAAGCGCAACTACTTCATGCGACTGAAGAAATGCTTCGACCAGGCCAACATCACAGTCCTCGACATGTTCCTCTCGCCACTCGTCATGGCCGACAGCGTGCTGTCTGATGCTGAGAAACGTGGCGGATGCGTCCTCGTCGACTTGGGAGCCGACACCACGACCGTCTGTGTCTACTATAAGAACATTGTCAGACACTTAGCCGTCATACCATTGGGCAGCAACAATATCACCAAGGATATAGCCTCTTTGCAGATGGAGGAGAAGGATGCCGAGAAGATGAAAATCAAATACGGCAGCGCCTACACCGACATCAACGACATAGAGAAAGACCGCACCTATCCTATCGACGACGAGCGCACCATAGAGATGCCAAAGTTTGTGGAAATCGTTGCCGACAGGGCAAGGGAGATTATTGAGAACGTATGGAACCAGGTTCCCGAAGAGTTCACCAATAAGCTCCTCGGCGGTTTCGTTCTCACCGGCGGTGGCTGCAACATGCGCAATATCGAGCGCGCCTTCCGCACCTATACCGACATCGACAAGATCAGGGTGGCCAAGTTCGTCAACGAGCCCATAAAGAGCAGTAATGCCATTGTCAACGCCAAAGACGGACGCATGTGCACCGTTTTAGGCATTCTTGCCAAGGGCGACCAAAACTGCGCCGGCAACGACATCATGGGCGACCTCTTCGACAACATCGACGAGGACAACGCTCACCAGAATGGTAACAAGCCCGCCAACAACGGCCGCGTCCTCGACCAGGCTGAGACAGAGAGAATCAAGCAGGAAGAACTGAAGAAGAAGCAGGAGGAAGAGGAACGGAAACGCCAGCAAGAAGAGGAAGAGGCAAGAAGAATCGAGGAGGAGCGAAAGAGAAACTCCAAGAAGCATAAATATGCCACTGCCATCAAGTCGTTCTTCAAGAAGATCGTTGCCGATGAGGAGGACGAGAAGTAAGACGCTTCCGATAATCCCTGTGAGAAAATAAAAAAGTAATTATTGATTGCATTATGCCAGACAACAATACAGATAGCCAAAAGCCTACGATATTAGACTTTGGACAACAGCCCGATAAAGAGAACACCATCATCAAGGTCATTGGTGTTGGCGGTGGTGGCGGCAATGCCGTCAACCACATGTATCGCGAAGGCATCCACGATGTCTCCTTCGTCTTGTGTAACACCGATGCCCAGGCCCTCAACGACTCTCCCGTCCCCGTCCACGTACAGCTCGGTAAAGAGGGATTAGGTGCCGGCAACAAGCCTGAGCGCGCGCGCCAGGCGGCCATGGACAGCATCGAAGACATCAAGCACATGCTTGACGACGGCACGAAGATGGCCTTTATCACTGCCGGTATGGGCGGCGGTACCGGTACCGGTGCAGCTCCTGTCATCGCACAGGTGAGTAAGGACATGGGCATACTGACCGTCGGAATTGTCACCATACCTTTTAAGTTCGAAGGCGCAAAGAAGATTGACCAGGCCCTTGACGGCGTTGAGGAGATGGCCAAGCATGTCGATGCCCTCCTCGTCATCAACAACGAGCGTCTGAGGCAGGTCTTCCCCGACCTCACACTGATTGATGCCTTCGGAAAAGCCGACGACACCCTGAGCGTGGCTGCCAAGAGCATAGCAGAGATCATCACTATCCACGGACTCATCAACCTCGACTTCAACGACGTCAAGACAATTCTCAAAGACGGAGGTGTCGCTATCATGAGTACCGGCTACGGCGAGGGTGAAGGCCGTGTGGGCAACGCCATCAAGGACGCCCTCAACTCCCCGCTGCTCAACGACAACGACGTCTTCAAGTCGAAGAAGATTCTGCTCTCCATCGCTTTCTCCAACGAGAAGAAGGACAACCATGGTCTGATGATGGAAGAGATGAGCGACGTCGATGACTTCATGGCAAAGTTTGGTGAGAACTTCGAGTACAAATGGGGTGTTGCCGTAGACCCGGACCTTGGCAATAAGGTGAAGGTCACCATTCTTGCCACAGGATTTGGTGTTGAAGATGTGGAGCCTAAAGAGCGCCACGCACGCCGTTCCCTCGACGAGGCCAAACAGAAGGAGAAAGAAGAGGAGATGGAGATTGCACGAGTGCAGCGCCGTGGACGCTACTATGGCGACAACTCCACAACCATCAACCACAGACCAAATATCTTTATCTTCAGTCCCGAGGACCTTGACAACGAAGATGTCATCCTCGCCGTGGAGAATACGCCGACTTACAAGCGCACCAAGTCCAACCTCGAAGACATCCGCAAACAGGCTGCCGGGAACAAGGAAGAAGCTCCTAAGGACGAGAAGCAGGAGGAGACACCGGGATTGATAAGTTTCGCATAATGCGGAAACGATAAATTCGCAAAAGATAGTATATCATGGAATCATTATTTGAACAAGTTAGCAAAGGCATCCGCGAAGCCATGAAGGCTCGTGACAAAGTTCGCCTTGAGGCACTGCGTAATGTCAAGAAAGTATTCCTTGAGGCGAAGACAGCCCCTGGGGCAAACGACACGTTGGAAGACGATAAGGCCATGAAAATCCTCCAAAAGCTCGTCAAGCAGGGTGAGGAGAGTGCTGACATCTACACCAAAGCCAACCGCCCCGAGCTCGCTGAGGGCGAGATGGCACAGGTCAACGTCTATAAAGAGTTCCTACCCAAACCACTCACTGAAGCTGAGATAGAAGCACAGGTGAAGGACATCATCGCACAGACTGGTGCTTCCTCCATCAAAGAGATGGGCAAGGTGATGGGGATTGCCTCCAAGCAGATGGCAGGTAAGGCTGACGGTAAAGTCATCTCCACCATCGTTCGCAAGTTTCTCGCATAAAGAAATCAACACTAACAGAAATTCGGAAGCCCGGAAGTTCTTTCTGAACTTCCGGGCTTCTGTGTAAACAGAATTCAAGCCTTAGAACAACTCCCGAAGTACCTCCAGAGACCTTAACTCCGGGAAACCAGGCACATGAAGACGATAGTATTTAAGAATCACCGTTGTACAGATATTCCGCTCATCATGGCTCATGCGGAAGAGCCGCATGTTGTCGAAGTTCATACGCATCAGCAACCGCAACCGTGCTGCCTCCGCCGGTGAGAGATAATCAGGATGCAACGGACATTGCAGCGTGAAGGAGCCTTCACGCAAGTCGAACCACGAACCTTCATGCCAGTCCTCCAAATTCGGATAGAAACCCACAAAAAGGGTAACATGAATCATAAAGACAAGATGAAAGTTGGCAAAGTTGCTGTCGGCACTGTCCAACCAAGCCAAAGAAGACTCCACAAACGCCTCCAGCGGCTGATTGTCGTGCTCGCCTCGCGTGGCAAAGGTCAGGAACTCCGCAATAAAGAGGCAGATGGAGAGCTTGAATGGATCGAAAGGTATAGAGGTGAAAGGACGCGCAATGCGAATGTCCCGCAGACGCTGCAGCTCCATCGTTGGACGTTCATCATAGATGATATCAAGAATCGTCAAGGGTTGGAAGAGCTGCTTTTTCATCTTTCCACGGTTGCTTTTTGACAGATTGCAGACAAAGGACACCCTCCCCCTGACCTGGGTAAGCATGTCTACTATCATGCGCGACTCACCGTACTTCACGGTGCGCAACACTATCGCTCTCGTCTTAATATCCATAATAATACCACAAAGATATGAAAAATCAAGCATTTAGCAAAAAATTAGGCGATAAAATTTTGCCATAAGATGAAAAAGCCGTAACTTTGCACCCGCTTATCAAAAGCGATGGTCCATTCGTCTATCGGTTAGGACGAGAGATTTTCATTCTCTAAAGAGCAGTTCGACTCTGCTATGGACTACCACCAGCACATTAGTGCTAACCAAACAGAAAAATAAAAGATAAAATATAAAGATGGCAAATCACAAATCGTCAATCAAGAGAATTCGTCAGACGAAAGTCCGCACACTTCACAACAAATACTATGCGAAGACTATGCGTAATGCTGTTCGCAAACTTCGCGCTACCACAGACAAGGACGAGGCTGTAAAGCTTTATCCCACTGTCCAGAAGATGCTTGACAAGCTCGCTAAGACCAACATCATCCACAAGAACAAGGCTGCCAACCTTAAGTCCAGTCTTGCTCTCCATGTCAACAAGCTCGGCTAAGCGACTTCTCTGACCAATGAAGAAGACATTGCCGTTTCCTATTTAGGAGACGGCTTTTTTATTGCCTTTCTATTGCTTTTTATCATCTTTTAATCGCCATTTTGTCCACTTTTCTTTTCCTCATTACCACGTTTTTTCGTACCTTTGCATGGTAATAACAAGCTTATAGAAATGGCAGAAAATCAGCATCCAGAAGATAATTACTCAGCTTCCAATATTCAGGTATTGGAAGGTCTTGAGGCCGTGCGCAAGCGTCCGGCAATGTATATCGGCGACATCTCCGAAAAGGGCCTGCATCACCTTATCAACGAGACAGTGGACAACTGTATCGACGAGGCCATGGCAGGCTACTGCACCGAGGTCGAGGTAACTCTCAACCCTGACGGCAGCTGCACCGTAGAGGATAATGGCCGAGGCATTCCTGTCGATGAGCACAAGAAGCTGCACAAGAGCGCCTTGGAGGTGGTCATGACCGTGCTGCACGCCGGTGGTAAGTTCGACAAAAACTCCTATAAGGTCTCCGGTGGTCTCCATGGTGTCGGTGTGAGTTGCGTCAATGCGCTGTCCACACACATGCTCTCACAAGTCTATCGTGACGGACATATCTACCAGCAGGAGTATGAGAAGGGCAAGCCCCTCTACCCTGTGAAGGTCATCGGCGAGACAACCAAGCGCGGCACACGACAGCAGTTCTGGCCGGATCCAACCATCTTCACTACGACGAAGTTCCAGTGGGACATCGTTGCACGCCGCATGCGTGAGCTCGCCTACCTCAATGCAGGCATCAAGATTACGCTTACAGACCTGCGCCCCGACCCCGAGACGGGCAAGACACGCCAGGAGGTCTTCCATGCCAAAGACGGACTGAAAGAGTTCGTCAGATATATCGACCGCCATCGCACCCACCTCTTCGACGACGTCATCTATCTCAAGACGGAGAAGCAGGGTGTGCCCATCGAGGTCGCCATCATGTACAACACCGACTATTCCGAGAATCTGCACTCTTACGTCAACAACATCAACACCATTGAGGGCGGTACTCACGTCACGGGCTTCCGCCAGGCCCTTACCCGCGTGTTGAAGAACTATGCTGACAACGATCCGCAGATTTCCAAGCAGATAGAAAAAGCCAAGATAGAGGTTGCCGGTGAGGACTTCCGCGAGGGTCTCACCGCTGTCATCAGCATCAAGGTTGCCGAACCGCAGTTTGAGGGTCAGACCAAGACAAAGCTCGGTAACAGCGATGTCGCCGGTGCTGTCAACCAGGCCGTCGGCGAAGCACTCACCAACTACCTTGAGGAGCATCCCGACGAAGCCCATAAGATTTGCGAGAAGGTCATCCTCGCTGCCACAGCACGTATCGCCGCCCGCAAGGCCCGTGAGAGCGTGCAGCGCAAGAGCGTGATGAGTGGCGGCGGACTGCCCGGCAAACTGGCCGACTGCTCCAACAAAGATCCTAAGGACTGCGAGATATTCCTCGTCGAGGGTGACTCCGCAGGTGGCTCTGCCAAGCAGGGCCGCGACCGCTACACCCAGGCCATCCTGCCCCTCCGCGGTAAGATTCTCAATGTGGAGAAGGTACAGTGGCACCGCGTCTTCGAAGCTGAGTCTGTGATGAATATCATCCAGTCTATCGGCGTCCGCTTCGGTGTTGACGGGGAGGACGACCGCGAGGCAAACATCGACAAGCTGCGTTACGACAAGATTATCATCATGACCGATGCCGATGTCGATGGTTCCCACATCGACACCCTTATCATGACCCTCTTCTTCCGCTTCATGCCGAAAGTCATCGAGGACGGACATCTGTATATCGCCACACCGCCGCTTTACAAATGTACGTATAAGAACAAGATTTCGCAATACTGCTACAACGACCAACAGCGCCAAGCTTTCCTCGACAAGTACGGCAACGGCCAGGAGGGTACAAGCATCCACACTCAGCGCTACAAAGGTCTTGGTGAGATGAACCCTGAGCAGCTCTGGGAGACAACTATGGACCCCAAGACGCGTCTGCTCAAGCAGGTCTCCATAGAGAATGCCGCCGAGGCTGACGAGATCTTCTCCATGCTCATGGGCGACGACGTAGAGCCACGCCGAGAGTTCATCGAGGAGAATGCAGCATACGCGAATATTGACGCATAAACAGAGACTATAGCTATAGAAACTATAGAAGCTATAGAATCTATAGAAACTATAGAAGCTATAGAAGCTATAGCAAATAGAAAACCAACCATCAGCATCAAGAGGGAGCAAAGCGTGATGAAACACAGAAAAGACAGCCATCAGCATCTGTGGAGGATCTACACTTTGCTCCCTCTTTTCTTATTCATTTTCTCAGCCGTGTGGCCCTTTTCTTCCTCAGCCCGCGACTTCAACACCCACTGGATAGCAGCACCTCAGTCCGACAGCCTCTCCCATATAGAGTTTCGCAGAGCCTTCATCACCGAAGGGAAACCGAAGGAGGTAGAGATAACGGTAGCTACAACGGGCTACTACAAGCTCTACGTCAACGAGTGCAATGTAGGCACAGCGCTCTACTATCCCTACCGCCAACAGTCAGACACTACCATTCGCTACAACACTTTCGACATCACCCCCTACCTCCGCAGCGACACCAACGTTGTAGCCATTCTCTATTCCCCCACCTTCCCCTGTAAGATGAGCAGGCAAATAGCCGCCAACATCTATGGCAGGAGCCATGACGGCACCAACTTCTGCACCGTCAGCGATGGCAGTTGGCTATGCCGGCGCGCCAACTCCATGATGACGTCCGATGGTGGCGAACTCATCGACGGACGACAGCATGACCCGACGTGGAAAGCGGCAACCATCAACAACCTGGCACTATGGGAACCTGCAGAAGAAGTGGCAGAAGAGCCGAATACTGACGCTAACACCAACACCAACGACAGCGAAACGCTTTACACATTATTATATAATACGGACATAAATAGTGCAGACGAATCGCTCCACATCTCGCGCATCACTCCCTATCAGCAGGACGAAGTGGTCACAGCAGAGGATTACATCATCCTCCCCTACGACATCATCGGCTTTCTACGTGCCACAATCCGTGAAGCCAAAGCTGGTGAACGAATCAATATCGCCAACCTGCACTACATCTGTAACGGAACCATCGACGAGCAGGCTTATCCCCGCTTCGCCATCGGCTCCATCAGCACCATCCCGTTCAGCGGCAGCAGGAGCTTCCGTCCAAGTCACATCATGAACCTCGAAGCCATCAGCGTCGCACCTAAGCGACAACCCCTTTGGTAAGCCTTTCTTTCGCCGTGAAACCTTGTCAGAAGTATAATAAAGCTTTACTCTTGTAATAATTACAAATAAATCGACAAAAAATTTGGTTCGTATTGATTTATTTCCTAACTTTGCAAGCGTAAAAAGATGACGGTAACGTCACCTCTAAAGAATAGAAGAATATACAAAAATATTAATACAAAAACATTATGAAAGACTTAAAAGGAACAAAGACAGAAAAGAATCTCCAGGACGCTTTCGCAGGTGAGAGCCAGGCAACCAATAAGTATACTTACTACGCCAGCAAGGCACGTAAGGATGGCTACGAGCAGATTGCTGCCATCTTCGAGGAGACAGCTGGCAACGAGCGTGAGCACGCTAAGCTCTGGTTCAAATATCTGCAGGGTGGCGACATCCAGGACACTCACAAGAACCTTGAGCAGGCTGCTGCCGGTGAGAACTACGAGTGGACAGACATGTACGACTACATGGCTAAGGACGCCGAGGAAGAGGGCTTCAAGGAGATCGCTGCGAAGTTCCGCATGGTAGGCGCTATCGAGAAGCACCACGAGGAGCGCTACCGCAAGCTCATCGAGAACCTCGACGAGGGCCTCGTCTTCTCCCGCGACGGAGACCGCATCTGGAAGTGCCGCAACTGCGGTCACATCGTCATCGGTCCCAAGGCTCCGAAGGTTTGCCCCGTCTGCAACCATCCGCAGAGCTTCTTCGAGCTTGCCGCTCAGAACTATTAATTGAGATTCAATAATTAAATAAAAAGAGGTAAGTGTTAGTCATAACACTTACCTCTTTTTATTTTTATATCGCTACTGACATGATATTATAGCATTGCCGACCTGTTCCGCGGCGTATGCCAGCGACATCTGTGGCATATGCCAAAGACATCTGTGGCATATGCCAGCGAATTCCACGGCAAATGCCAGCGACATCCACGGCATATGTCGGTTATCGTCTCGACACCAGCCAGGCACTCAGCAACACCAAGACGAGCGCGACGGGCTTATCCCACGTCAGTAAATCCTGACCCAGGGCGATGGCGACAAACGACGCCACTATCGGCTGGAGATTGGTATAGACGCTCACCGTTGTTGCCTTGAGATATTTCATGGCAAAGGGAATAGCGAAGAAGCCTGCCACCGTTGCCAACACAACGATATAGGCCATCTCCAGCACCCCACTCCACTGCCACGCCTTGCTATAGAGCGTGGCATGTTGCAGGTCGCTCCAGGCAAAGGGCAGGATGGCAATGGTAGAGACGAGGAATATCCACTTCATCTGCGTTACAGCAGAATATTTCGCCGACACCGTGCGCGTGATGATCAGGTAGACAGACCACGTCAACAGGCTCAGCACAGCGAAGCCGATGCCCACGACATCATTCTTTCCGCTGCCGCCCTGCCAGTTCATCACCACCATAAGCATGGCACCGACGATGCCCACGAAGACACCGATGACACCTTTTTTCGACATGCGCTCACCGATAAACAGCGCTGCACAAATCATCGTGGCCACGGGAGTCAATGTACCTATCAACGAGACATAGACCGGTGTGGAGAAATCGATGGCCCACGCTGTAAAAGTCTGTGAGACAAGGAATCCGAGCAAGCCGCCAAGCATGATGACAAGCAGGTCGCGAGGAGCCACCTTCTCCTTCGGCATGAAGAGGGAGATGAGCCAGAATATCGCTGCCGCACCGATACACCGTGTAGCCATCCACGCCATCGGCGACACCCAGTTGTCTAAGAGGAGCTTGGTAATAGGCACACCGAGACCGAAGATGATGTTGGCGACGAGCAGCGAAGAGTGAGCTAAGATTTTATTTCTGTCCATTGATTCGAAATTTTATTAGGCATATTAGGCAATTGGGCCTAATAAACGCCTACGCCATATGCAGCTCCTCCATAAAGCGCTTGATTACTTCCGGGTTACCCGTATGCTTGCCGTCGCTGTCTGAAATCTTACACGTATCGTTGTAGAAGGGCCACGACTCCGTAATCTTCACCGCCACCAATTTTATCACCGTATTCATCGGTTTGATATGCGGGAAGTCGTTGGTGAAATGTGTACCGATACCAAACGACGGCTGGCAGACTTTAGAAGCATATTGCTGTATCTCGATGGCCTCATCAGTGGTCAGGGCATTGGAGAAGATGACCTGCTTGGTACGGCTGTCTATATTCAGCGATTTATATTTCGCCACAATCTTATTCAGTTCGTCGCGGTTGTCACCACTGTCCACGCGCAATCCTTTGAAGAGGTTGGCGAAATCTTCCGAGAAGTTCAGCGCGAAGATATTCCAACCGAAGGAGTCGTAGAGGTAGGTACCCAAGGCACCGCTGAAGGTATGTCGCCACGCATTCATGGCTATGTTATTGGCCATCTGTGGCCCGTACATGCCCCCGATGGCACAGATAAACTCGTGAGCCATGGTCCCCACCGGCGTGAGGTCGTATTTCATGGCAAGGTAAACATTGCTCGTCCCTACAAACCGCCCCTTCCAGTCCTTGCGGCTCTCCTGGCAGTCTTTGAAAGCCTTGACGATGACGTCCTCGGCCTGGAAAGAAGCACGACGGCGCGTACCAAAGTCGCTGTAAATACATCCTGCCGAGAGCAACTTCTCACCCTTGGCGTAGGTGCGCTTATAGTAGTCGTCATAATCAAAATTCTTATCCTGGCCTGTGACGATATAGTAGAGTTGTGAGACGATGGCCAAGACCTTCACTTCCAAGAGTATAGTGTCGCTCCAATTGCCCTCAAAGGAGATATGCAGGTGTCCCTCCTCGTCCTGTCTGACATCCGTCCACTCCGACTTGTAGCGGAAGCCTTTCAGATAGGTGAAAAACCAGTTGGGCATGTAATAGCATTTACGGCGCATGAAGTCTATCTCCTCATCGGTGATGACGACATTCTCCAACATTTTTATCTGCTCCTTGACGAGTTCTGCAAAGCCCTTGGGATAGACGGTATTATTTCTATCCACAAACATGTATTTTACCTGCGCACGCGGGTAGTTGTCGATGACGGCACAGCACATGGAAAACTTATAGAGGTCGTCATCGGTGAAATGGGTGATAATCTGCTGCATCTAAGAATAATATATATAATAGGTGCAAAGGTAGCAAATAAAAGTAGAAAGGTAGGAAGGTAAAAGAAAAATATTTTAGGTGGTAGGTGGTAGGTGTTTAAACCTACCACCTACCACCTAAAAAACTATTCTAATCTGAACTGCTTGAAAAGCTTCAGATTGTCCGAAGCATCGCCCACGAAGGCCGTGAAGGTTCCGGGCTCAGCTTTCCAAGCCCCGGCAGCCTCATCGTAGAAACTCAGAGCATCCTTACCGATGGTCATCGTCACGTCCTTGGTCTCGCCGGGCTGCAGCCTGACCTTGGCAAAGCCTTTCAGCTCTTTGTAAGGCCGGTCCACACTCGACTTATCATCATGAATATAGAGTTGTACAATCTCTGCACCGGCTCGCTTGCCGGTATTCTTCACAGTCACTGTTACCCTGAGACTGTCATCGGCGGTCATTGAAGATTTGGAGAGGCGGAGGTTACTGATGCTAAACGTAGTATAGCTCAATCCATGTCCGAAGGCAAAGGTGGGATGCGTCTTGTGCGCGTCAGCCCAGCGATAGCCTACGTAGATGCCTTCCTTATATTCCTCGTCGATGATGTTTCCTTCCGTCTCGGCTCCCCCGGCCTTACGCCAGGTCCCGGGATAGGTCTTCAGGGCATGGGCACCGACATCGTTGAGTGAGGCAGGCCATGTGAAAGGCAGCTTGCCCGATGGGTTGGCATCGCCACAGAGCACGGCAGCCAATGCCTCGCCAGCCTCAGAACCGATAAACCATCCCTGTACGATGGCTGGCACCTGCTGCTTCCAAGGCATGGCCACAGCATTGCCGGAGATATTGACGAAGACGACGCGCTTGTTCACCTTGGCCAAGGCCTCGACGAGCTTATCCTGGGCATAAGGCAGGGCATACGACTTTCTATCATGGCCCTCACAGTCCTGATAGTCACTCTTGTTCAGACCACCGAAGACGACGACATAGTCTGCTGTCTTCGCTTTCGCCACGGCGTCGTCGATAAGCTGCTGTTCCGAGCGCTTGTCAACAAGATTCTGACCGGTCGTTACACCATTGTAGTTGCCCGTCGTATCGCCGACATATCCGCGCTCATACTCCACGGTGGCCACATCCTTCAGCCGCATCTGCAGTCCCTTGAGGGGCGAAATCTCACGCTGCACCTTCAGCGAGGACGAGCCGCCACCGACGGTCATCATCTTGATGGCATTCTCACCGACGACGAGCACCGTCGGCTTCTTAGAGAGGTCCAGGGGCAGCACGCCGCCCTTGTTCTGCAACAACACGATTCCCTCTTCGGCTATCTGCTTTGCTGCCGCATAGTGAGCCTCAGAACAGAGAAAGCCGCGGTTGGGATGCTGGGCCATCGTCGTACGGAAATAGAGACGCAGCACACGGCGCACCTTGTCGTTAAGCTCCTTCTCTGTATACTTACCACTCAGGATGGCTTGCTTATAGGGCTGGGCAAGATAGTAGTTGTCGTAGGCATTGCTGGCACCCGTTGTCAGACCATTCGTCCATGTACCAAACTCCATGTCGAGCCCGTTTTTCACAGCCTGGTCCGTGTCGTGCGTACCACCCCAGTCGCTGACGACGACACCGTCGAAACCCCACTGACCCTTGACAATCTTGTTGAGAAGGTATTCGTTGTGACAGTTGTGCTCATCTTTATAAAGGTTGTAGGCGCCCATGAGCCCCCAGACGTGGCCTTTCTGCACAGCAGCCTTGAAGGCGGGGAGGTAAATCTCGTGGAGGGCGCGGTCGGAAACTTTCACGTTGACTTGGAAGCGGTATTCCTCATCATTGTTCAGACAGAAGTGCTTCACACAGGCAGCCACACCATTCTTCTGCATACCCTGGATATAGGGCACCACCATGGTAGAGGTGAGGAAGGGATCCTCGCCCATATATTCAAAGTTGCGACCACCGAGTGGCGTACGGTAGATGTTCACACCGGGACCGAGAATCATGTTTTTGCCACGGTAGAGGGCTTCCTCGCCCAAGCTCTTTCCATAGAGGTAGGCCAGTGAGGGGTTCCAAGTCGATGCCAAGCAGGTCAGGGCCGGAAAGGCGATGCAGGAGTCGTTGGTCTGTCCGGCCTGCTCCCATTCGTCCCACAGCACATCGGGACGCACACCGTGAGGACCATCGTCGGTCCAGAAGTCGGGCAGACCAAGACGCGGCACGCCACGGCTGGAGAATTTGCTCTGCGCATGGATGACACCAATCTTCTCGTCGAGGGTCATCCGCGACAGCGCATCTTCCACACGCTGCTCTATGGGTTTAGTATCATCAAGATACACGGGGGTCTGTGCACTGGCAGTGAGTCCGAAGGAAAATAATGCCGATAGTGCAAAAGTTCTTAGTTTTTGTTGCATAAATATAGAAGGTTATCTTTTTTGCAAAGGTAAGTAAAAATCAAATGCCGAGAGACGTGAGTAAAGCAATACAAAGATTTTAGGAAGTAGATATTTCCATTAACATGCTAATTACAAGACATTTATCATCTTATTCCAAAAGCAAAAAAGTAGATACCGGGCAAGTTCTCCACTCTGACTTAATGAGTTTTTCCAACATTAAGTCTGCTCTTCCAGCAGGCGACTATCGTATTACAATTGCTTTTATACAGCGGGAACCGCTGATATTTATAATTATTAACAGCAATCGATTGCACAGATTTTTTATCATATTTTTCATATCATCTTCGCAATATGAAAGGAGTATCGCCTAAATTTGCAATATCCTTTACAAACAACTAATTTTATCTTTCAACTTAAAAAACAATTATGAAAGTTAGTTTACGCATGCTTTTACTTGCGGCGCTGTTATCATTCCTTCCATGGTGTGGTTTCACGCTCAGCGCTTCGGCAACCGTTGTTTATTACAACAATCCCAATAAGTGGAGCACGGTCAACTGCTATGTCTATAGCAGTAAAACCAACAATGCCAAATGGCCCGGCCAGGCTATGACCTACGATGCCAGCGTCACGCACGACGGCATCACGGGTTGGTGGAAATACGAGGTGGCAGACAACCTCGCTTCAGGACAACTCATCGTCAACGATGGTGGCAGTAACCAGTACCCGGCAGCTCAGAAGCCCGGTCTGCAACTCAGCGGTAAGAAATACGCCTGGCTCAACGGTACTACGCTAACGGAGAGCGACGACAATGGCGGCTCGACGGGCGGAAATACTGGCGGAAATACCGGTGGCAACACCGGTGGCACCGTCACTGGCGACGGTATTCATGTCTACGCCAAAGCCTCTGCTGCGCCGTATATCTATGTATGGTATGATGATAATGGTACGAAAAAAGAGCCCAACGGCGATTGGTTCAATACCAAGGCTATGACAGCAACATCTGCTTCTGGCTGGTATGTCTATACCGCTCCCGCTGGTGTCAGCTCCATCAACTTCATCCTTCAGCAGAGCGCGGGCGGCAATAAGCTCACCGGCAACGTTACGAATGTCACCTCCGATGTCTACTATGCTGTCAACGGTTCTTCCGCTTCTGTGACTTCCGAGCGCCCTGATATCGTCAGCGAAGACGTGTATGTCTATTTCCTCAACAAGAGCAACTGGGAGAAGGTCTACTGCTATCTTTATATCGACAAGCAAGCGCACACCACTTGGCCCGGATTGGAGATGACATTGGACAACAGCATTGAGCACGACGGCACGACAGGATGGTACACCTTGAAGGTTCCGGAGGGCTACACAAACGCTTCGTTTGTCATCAACAACGGCTTGGACGGCACGGCCCTCAACGGCGAGACCGTCTACGACGGCAGCACCGCAACGGGCATCTCCGGTATCAACATCAGCAAGCAGGATGCTGAAGGCTGGTACACCCTCTCAGGCATGAGAGTCAGCAAGCCCACAAAGGCCGGTGTCTATATCCACAACGGAAAGAAGATCGTTATCGTGAAGTAAGCGGTACGCCCACATATTTAAAGAACCAAAAACTATTCAGACAATATTATGTTCAATATAAAATCAATCTTATTCTCGGCCTTCGCGCTGCTCAGCATGAGCTTCTCCGCCTATGCCGACAACAGCTACGGGCTGAAGAGCAACATCCAGGATGGTGTCATCCTGCACTGCTTCGACTGGAAGCTCAGCGACATCAAAGCTGCACTTCCCGACATTGCCAAGGCTGGCTTCACAGCCGTGCAGACATCACCCGTCTCAAAAGGCGGCAGCGCCGGTGCTGTATGGTATGACGTATACCGCCCACAAGACTATACTATCGGTAATGGCATCGGATCAGAGAGTGAGCTCAAAGATCTGTGCACAACCGCTCACCAATATGGTGTAAAAGTCATAGTTGATGTCGTGGCCAACCATACCGACTACCCCAACTGCACTGGTTATATGAATGACCAGAGTCGCTATCACACCCCCTTTGACGTCAGCAATTGGAACGACCGATATCAGGTTACCCATGGAAAGATTGGCATGTGGGATAACAAGACCGAAGACAGCGGCGTACAGAACTATATCCACCAGTTTATTGAGGCGTTAAAGAACTGCGGCGTCGATGGCATCCGCTGGGATGCTGCCAAGCACATAGGGCTACCTTCTGAGGGTGATTCCTTCTGGCAGAACGTTCCTGACCAGAGCATGTACAACTATGGTGAGATCCTCGACGGCACTGGCGGAGATGACAAGACCCTGTTCCCAGAATACCAAAAGTATATATCCATCACCGACAACGGCTATGGTAATGGATTTGCTTCCTCCTTCAACAGCGGCCAGGTCAACAGCTCCATCGGCAACTTCAACCAAAGGGGCGCCGCTACCGACAAACTCGTCTACTGGGGTGAGAGCCATGACACCTACGCTAATGATGGCGGTTCATCGAAGTATATGAGCCAGAATATTATCGACCGCGCCTACGCTGTCGTAGCTGGTAACAACGGGGCTACCGCGCTCTACTTCTCGCGTCCCTCTACGACGGAAAAGAACTCCATGAAGCTTGGCCAAAAGGGCTCTACGCACTTCACCTCCAAGGAGGTCGCAGAGGTGAACCACATGCACAACATCTGCGCCGGTGAGCCCAACTACTATGTCCACGGCGATAACGTGGCCGCGCAGGTGCGCCAAAGCGGGGCTATCATCGTCCTCGGCCGCGGCAGCAACCAGAGCGTGAGCTTCGCCAATGGCGATGGAAAAGGTAACTGGCTCAAGGCCGGTACCTATACCGACAAGGTTGGCGGCGGTACCTTCACCGTCACGACCTCTACCATCAGCGGACAGGTAGGCTCAACAGGTATCGCCGTCATCTACAACGGCACCATTTCTACAGATCCCTCTGTCACCCTCTCACCGGCTTCCGGCACTCCTTTCTCCGAGGAGACAACAACCATCACGGCAACAGCTGAGAACGCTACATCGGCTTGGATTCAGGTTGACGGCGGCAGCAAGCAGACTTTCACTACCTCCACCACCGTCACCATCGGCAGCGGCATCGACTACGGCAAGTCCATCACCATCAGCTGGGGCGCTACCGGCTCCGACGGTAAGACAGCTTCTGGCTCGGCAACTTATAACAAGGTGAAGGCCTACACCCCGACTCTTGACAGCAAGGATGAGGTCTCCTGCTTCTTAGAGACAGCTTCCGACAACGCAAAGATCTGGGCATGGAACACTACCGTCAAGCAGTTCACTGAGAACAAATGGCCCGGCGACACCATGACCCTCGTGGGCAAGGCTGTCAACGGCAACAACGTCTTCAAATGGACCTACACTGGTACTGAGAGTGCTCCCACAAAGGTTATCTTCACCCACGACGGCGAGACAAGGTTCGTATCTGAGGATATCGACTTCAAGAACCACGGCTACTATGTCGAGGGTGTCTGGAATAAAGAGATTACTGAAGTCGAGGGCGGCGAAGTCGTTCCTTCCGGCAAATATGTCTACTTCGACAACCCCAACAAGTGGAGCAACGTCTACTGCTACTTCTACGACGGCACAACGAGTGCATCGGTATGGCCGGGTGAGAAGATGACCTACGACGAGACCGCTACCCACAACGGCAAGACAGGATGGTATAAGGTCAGCATCCCCGCTGACTTCACCTATGCCAAGTACGTCCTCAACGACGGTACAGGTGCCCAGAAACTCGCAAGCACATCGCTCTATACCACTCAAGGCACGACGCTCAAGGGCTCTGCAGCCTCTTCCGACAATAATGCCGGCACTTCAGACAACAACGGGGGTAGCTCCCGATAACAATGTAGGTAGCTCTGACAACAATGGTGGAAGCTCTGATAACAGCGGCGCACCAAAATGCTTTGCAGCGGCGCCACAAATACAACGAAAAGCAATAACAGATAAAATAGTTTTCAGGGTAACAACATATTCAAGCAGTTAACAATAGGTTAAAAAAGGATTTTTGTATTCAGGTTCCGCCCCGATGGAGTTCACTTTCGTCGGGGCGGTTTTAATTTGTGTAAAACGCAACGCTGAAAGGTGGAAAAGCAGTAACTTTGCAGTATGAAAAGAAAGTTACTGTCTATTCTATTCTTTTTTCTGCCCCTCTTAGCGTTGGCAGGGCGCCCCGTCGGTCATGCCACCGTTATCGGCGACTGGACCGGCACCTGGGCCACGGCCATGCAGACGCCCGTGAAGGCCTTCATGCCTTTCAACAATCAGATGAGTGACCGCTCCGTGAGGCAAATTGTGAAAGTATCCTTAGGAGGCCGCGTCATCAGGCTCCAACTCTCCAACATTTTCTCCACTGAGCCCGTCGTCCTCAAATCCGTATATATCGCCCATGCCCTCGACACCTTCCGCATCGACACCCGCAGCGCCCGCTACCTGAAGTTCGCCGGACACGACGAGGTCACCATCCCCGCGGGTAAGAGCATCTTCTCCGATGCCGCTGCCTTCGACCTCAAACCCTTGGAGACCGTGGCCATCACCCTCAACTACGCCACAGCTCCCAAGCAACCTACCGTGCACATGGGCTCACGCACTACAAGCTACATCCTCAAAGGCACCAGCACACCGGAGACAGACTTCACCAAGGCTTTCCGCTACGAGAAATGGTTCAATATCGCCGCCCTCGAAGTCCTCGCCAACCGCCCACGCACTATCGCCATCATCGGCAACAGCATCACCGACGGTAAGGGGTCGACCACCGACCACCAGAACCGCTGGCCCGACGAGATGAGCTTCTACCTCAAAGGCACCGTCGGCGTCCTCAACCTCGGTATCGGCAACAACCGTGTCATCACCAACAGCGGCTACGGCGAGCCCGCTAAGGACCGCTTCCATCGCGACATCATCGAGCAACACGGTGTCACCGACGTCGTCATCTTCGAGGGCATCAACGATCTTGGCACAAGCCGATACGGTGTCGCCACGGCCTACCGACTCATCATGGAATACCGCAACATGATAGAGGCGTGCCGCAAAGCCCACAAGCGCGTCTTCTTAGCCACCATCACACCTATGCGGGGTTCCGGCTACTATAATGCTGACCGTGAAGAGGGTCGCCGCGTCGTCAACGCCTGGATACGCCAACAGAAGGTCGCAGACGGATACCTCGACTTCGACGCCCTCCTCCGAGACCCTGCCTCTCCCACGGCCCTGCGACGCCAGTGGGCTCTTACTGACCACCTCCACCCCAATGCCACCGGATACAGAGAGATGGGACGCTATGCAGCGGAATACTTTAAGAAGTAAAAAGCTCCCAACGAATGCACGCCTTATTCACGCCACGGCTAATCCCTTTATCTCTTCGTAAGGCTGGGTTCCGTAGGACGCTGCTTTGCTGCGTCGCCCGCCGGCCTTCCGCTATGACTCTTACCACTCACATATTATAATATTATGAATGTCCAGATAGAACCTTCGTGGAAGCAATGGTTAGAACCGGAGTTCTCCACACCCTATTTCCAGCAGCTCACACAAGCCGTCCGCCGTGAGTATAGCCAGGGCCCCTGCTACCCTCCGGGCCACCTCATCTTCAACACCTTCAACCTCACCCCCTTCGACGCGGTCAAGGTTGTCATCATCGGCCAGGACCCCTACCACGAGCCCGGCCAGGCCATGGGACTGAGCTTCTCCGTCCCCGAGGGTGTGGTGATGCCACCATCGCTCATCAACATCTTCAAAGAGATTCACGATGACCTCGGCAAGCCCATCCCCACCAACGGCGACCTCACACGCTGGGCCCGCCAGGGTGTGCTCCTGCTCAACGCTACCCTTACCGTTCGCGCACATATCGCCAACAGCCACCAGGCCTTGGGCTGGAGCATCTTCACCGACGCCGCCATCCGGGCCCTCAACGCCCACCGCGACCACATCGTCTACATGCTCTGGGGCGGCTTCGCCAAGTCCAAGCGACAGCTCATCGACGCCTCCCGCAACTGCATCTTGGAGTCCGTGCACCCCTCACCGCTCTCGGCCAACCGGGGCGGCTGGTTCGGACAGCATCAGTTCTCTAAGTGCAACGACTATCTCAGAAGTGTAGGCAAAGAACCCATCGACTGGTAAACTATGAACGAACTGCATATCATACAAGTCGGCAACGTCCTCGTCTCGCCCGACATCATCACGGAGTTTTTCTGCTGCGACCTTGACAAATGCAAGGGCGTCTGCTGTGTCGAGGGCGATGCCGGAGCCCCCGTCACCCTCGACGAGGTCATGGCCATGGAGGACAACCTCGACACTGTCTGGGACGACCTCTCAGCGTCGGCACAGAGTGTCATCGACAAACAGGGCGTCGCCTATACCGATGGCGACGGCGACCTCGTCACAAGCATCGTCGGAAAGAAAGACTGCGTCTTCACCTGCTACCATGACATCCAAGACTTCGGTGACGGCCACACCATTCCTCACTGCTGTCTCTGCGCTTTTGAGCGCGCCTTCCGGGCCGGAAAGACGAAATGGTGCAAGCCCATCTCCTGCGCGCTCTACCCCATCCGGGAGAAAGCCTTCCCCATGGGACTCACAGGCATCAACTACAACCGTTGGGATGTCTGCCATGACGCCATCGTCCTTGGCAAGAAACTCGGCATACATGTCTACGAGTTTCTTAAAGAGCCGCTTATCCGACGATTCGGAAAGGAATGGTACGACGAGCTCCTAAAGGTAGCGGAAGAGCTGAAGAAGCAGGGACTGCTCAGATGACAGCTACCCACACCCGGCCACATAAAAACCTATTAAAAACCATGGTGCTGTAGCGCTTCAATAAACAAAAACTCGAAACAGTAGGGATATAGCATGTTTTAATAGGTTTTATTTGGTTTTATTCTTTTTCTCTTCGGGAGGTGAAAGAAAAGAAAAACCTATCAAAACCTAATAAAACCTTGGGGCAGTAGTGCTTCAATAAACAAAAACTCGAAGCAGTAGGGATATAGCATGTTTTAATAGGTTTTATTTGGTCTTATTCTTTTTCACTGCGAGAGGTGAAAGAAAAGAAAAAACTATCAAAACCTAATAAAACCTGCCTTTAGTGGCGGTGGCACGGTGCCGGAGGTAGGGGCGGTGGCATTCCTGCCGCCGGAAAAAATGTCGAAGACCCTAAACTCTTTCCGTAGCAGACTCAGCAGTTCCCCGGCGGCAGGAATGCCACCGCCCCTACCATCCTGCACCATTAAAGCCGCTCCTAACATTCTCCAGCCATTTGACCGGACTTCCGGACTTCTAAAAAGCTTCTCTTCCGGACTTCAAAGCAGTTCCTCTGGACTTCGAAAAAGCTTCTCTTTCTACTTCGTTTGGTCGCCTGAGAGTATGAAAACCGTTTCGTCACCGCAGATATTGCGGATTTTCATTCGCAGTGGCTTCTTTTCACTGCTGATAGTTCCATCCCAGAAGTTTTGTGTGACCACACCGTTTAGCCTTACCTTACTATTTTTCTCGATGAGGATTTCAGAATCGCTATGCCACGGGGCCTTGGCGTCGTCTGTCGTGCTATCGAGACTCAGCCATTCTATGGTCTCCAAACCCTCGTCACTGATGACGATAGGTTTGAACGCAGCGGATTTTCTGGAGGTTTGTGCCTGTACCTGCCCTTTGATGTTATACTCTTCTATTTTCTTCAGCACACGGTCGCTGCAGAAGCTGTTGATGGTGACTTGCCAAACTTGAAACATCTGACCTTCGGGCTGAACGTGAGCCAGACTGTAGTCGCAGGAGTCTTCCACGACCACGTTGTCGAGCACGTTTTTCAAGTCGCGCAACTCTATTTCTATGCCCGTATCGTTCTGCTCCTTGATGAATTGGTCGATTTCGTCTCTGTCAGCGATGTCGATATAATAGACGATGACTCTCTTCGTCTCTTCGGGCAAGTCGGGCATGGCCTCACGTATGATATGGTTGATCTGCGCAGTGTCAAGCAGTCGCGTGCTGCTGTCCAACAGATTGGGCAGATAGACGGGCATGCTGCCGTAGCTGGAGCTGTTGATACTCCCCGCCCAAGACTTATCCAGCTGGTCGTTGTTCTGCAAGCCGGGGATGAGGTTTTTCAGCTTGTCCATAGTCTGCACGGGATTGCGATAGAGTGAGACGCCATCCTTTATCTCCAGCACCTCGAACTGTGCCTTAGCCTTGACGAGCCGGTCACGAGTGGTCTCGATGCTGTTCACACCTACATCGCAATGGACGAACCTGCGGCCGAGTTTGCTGGCCACAGTAGCCGTAACGCCGCTGCCACCAAAGAAGTCAGCCACCAACATGCCCTTGTCGCTAGAAGCATTAATGATACGTTCTAGCAGCGCCTCGGGCTTCTGAGTGGCGTAGTCGACGGGTTCTTCCTTATCTGCAGGTTGAAGCATAGGTAAACGCCAAACATCATCTATAGTTTTCTCATCCGTATCGATATAGATTACTTTTCCGTTATTATCTTTTGCATTAACCAACTTTTGCTTTTCCTTATTCCATTCTCTCTTAATTTGCTTGGTTGAACTCTCTCTCTTTTCTTTTATTGGCAAAAAATTGAATTGGTCGGATTTGCTATAAAGGTATATGCTGTCATGATTTGAAGCAAATCTTTTCACATTGCCCTGCATCTTATTATAATAATGCCATATAATTTCATTTCTAAAATTGTCTTCTCCAAAGATTTCATCTAATAGTATCTTCACGTAGTGCCCGATATGATAGTCGAGATGCACATATATGCTTGCGCTATCGCTCATGACGCTTTTGATGGCCATGAGGTTCTCATACATCCAGTTGAGGTAGCGCTCCTTGTCCCAGATGTCGCCATACATCTTCTCCTCGAAGTTGCGCAGCTCGTCGCTGTCCAACTCCGACTCTGCCTGTTGTATAGCCTCGGCCACTTTCGGGTTGCGACGGATATAGACTTTCTTGGCATAGTCGGCACCACTGGCAAAGGGCGGGTCGATATAGACCAAATCAACCTTTACACCTTGGTCCTTCAGATAGGCACAGGCGGAGAGGCACTCGCCACGGATGACTTTGTTTTGGTCGGGATTGTCGCCCACCTGTTCAATGGTCTCCATCTCGTAAAGCGGCATACCACGCTGTATGCGCTCCACCACCTTGTCGTTGTCACGATAGCGAAGGACACGCTGTGTGCGCACAAAATTGTTGAGAATGGCCTGACCTTCGAGGGTATTGGGATAATAGGGAATGTATTTTATAGCCATGATGTTGCTTAGTTGAAAAATTGCTGAATCTTTTCTATAGTGAGCTTGTCCTGCTGCTCTTTGGAGAGTGTATCCTCAAGATAGAGGAAGTCGAAGCGGGGATAGCCATAATGTGCGTTGTTGAGGCTGACGAACTTGCTCATGAACGATTTCCGGTCAGCAAACTTCTTGCTGAAGCCCTCGCCCTTGGTCTCGATGATGAGCACCTGGCGGATGGTCCCGTCCTCGCCTCGCCGCAATATCAGGAAGTCGGGCACGTACATCCCGATATAGTGCCAGGCGTTGCCCACCTGCTTATAGCATCTGATTTTAAACTCCGTGAGCGTGTCGTCGCCGTTGAAGTAGGCTTCCAGATTCTGTCCGTTGATGATGGCGAGCAACGACTTGGAGAAATAGTCTATCTCCAAGTTGCTGTCGAAATGATAGGGCAGATAGTGGTAGGTGTGGTCGTTGATGTCCTTTCCTATCCGCTCGTAGTTGTCGGGGTTGTCCGTCAGCTGCTTGATGGTGGCCTCAGTGCCAGAGAGCGTTTTCAGCGTGCTGATGGTTGTAGCGATGTCGGGCTTGAGCCTCATACCGCCTTTGTCGTCGGCCACGATCTGTACGACTTCCTGCTGAGACGGATAATATTGTTCGGGATTGTTCGTTTCAACGGTGGGATCCAACTTCTCCACATTCAGTATCGCCGCCTGTTGGGGGATGTTCTCCTCCTTCACTTTGATGGTGCGCCTGGGCGTAAATGTTTTTCTGATTTGGGAGCGAATGGCGCTGTGGTCGTAGTTCCCGTCCAGATATGTCAGTCCATCCTTCGTGTTGGTGATGTGGTCGAAGATGTCGCGCAGCGATGAGAGGTAGGGCGCTGCCTCTTGCCGGGTCCATGTGCCAAAGCTCTCTTTCGCGATGGTATGGAGCCAGGAATGGAAGGTGACGGGCAGGGAGCTCTCCTCGTCTTCAATGTTCAGCACGTTTTTATGTTGGAGCTCGCCTTCCAGGTTCTCTTCCTTGACAAGCATCGATTTAGAGGAGGAGAGCAGGTCGTTGCTCTTCAGCGCTGCGGCTGTGTCTAAAGCCGTGTCCAATACCAATGTCTGATAGGTCACCTTCAACTGGATGAAGTCGATAGGCGGCACGCGCAGTTTCTCCATGCGTGAGAACTGCTTCAATGTGAAGAACTTGCTGCCTCCACCCTTGTTGATTTCATCTATCGACGTATGCTGTTGCTTCTTCAGCTCATTGTTGAGTGTCTTCCCGTTTTCCTCGTTGAGCCAGATGAGCGCAGACTCCTGCTGATGCCGCACCACCTGACGCAGGCAGCGGCAACTGGTCTGCAGCACCATATTCTTGGGGCAAGCACCTTTTTGCGGCAAGATGACACTTGTCAGACTCTTGCAGTCCCAGCCCTCCTTACCAATCTGAACCAACAAGATAATCTTGATGCGGGACAGCTTCGTGTCGAGTGACTTAAAGGCAGCCTCGGCTCCTTCGGGGGCTGGAAACTGCTTATTGCCGTCGTGATATTTCAGAATGACGTCGGTGGGACTCATCCCGCGCTCGCTGACGATGCTGGCAACAAGCGGGAAGATGTTGTTCTCTAAGTTCTCGATTTTCCCGCAATAGATAGCCAGCTTGGCGCAGGTGCCGTTGGCATAGACCTTATCTCCATAGCGGTCGAGAAACTCCGTGACGCCTTTGCGCACGATGTCGTCGCAATCGCCATCCGAAACCTTGATGACCGGCGACTTCAGAAAGTTGCCCACGCCATCAATCAGCGGGTAATAGTAAACCGCATTGGCCAGATTCTTGTTTTGCAGCGACAGGCATGGCGTCACCTGCACAGCGTCTGCCGATGCCAGATAGGGTGTGCCGGAGAAGCCCAGCACGGAGTTGAACGTTTCAGTCTCCGTCCATTTGTTCACTACTTGCCGCAGCTTGATGTCGCTATCGGAAGCATGGTGCACCTCGTCAATGAAGATGGACAGGTGAGGGATCTTGCCAATGATGTTGCGGAGTTCGTTGGAGACTTTCACCTCTTCCCACTCCTCATCGGTATAGAGTGTCGGGTCGTTGCCTCGATCCTTGTCATACTTATCCAGAATCACTTTCTCCGCATTGGTCACAGCCACGAGACCGCGCATCGTATTCAGCGGCTGGTGGTTGTTAATTTTCTGTGCGTTGGGATTCTTAACGATGTTGCTCTTCTTGGCAGACTTTTGCTCGTCAAGCACTTCAAACTGAATCTCCCTTTTGATTTTGGACGCTTCTGGTTCTGCCAACACCCAAGTAGGGTCAAAATCCTGAATCTTCTTGATGCTCGGCAGAATGGAGGATTTCAGTCCAGAGGGCGCCAACAACATGAAGTTATGGGCAAAAGCAGGATTGTCGGGTTCACTATCTGCGAAGTGTAACTCCAAATATATGAAGGCAGCCATGAGAAAGGTCTTGCCTGCTCCCATGGGTAAACTGAAAATGTAATCGGGATATTGTACGCCATAGAAAATATCGCGGAACACCTGTTCGTAGTTGATGTCATCCGGGTATTCCTCAATCTCTTTCTTCAGAGTTGGAGCCAGCAGATTGCCATTGGCATCCTTCAGGCAGGCATACTCGTAAAGCGTCGCGGCGGCGGTATTGGTCTCCAGCACTTCCCGCGCCCTGACGGTCAGACTGACGTTTGCCAAATCAATGGTTAGGAAGCTCCCCCTTGAAAACAGCAGCCACAAAGGTTGGTTGCCGCAGGCTATTTTCAGAAAGAGATAGGTCTTAATAGCCTCTATCTGTGCGTCTCTGAGCATGCCACGGGTTTCCATATAGTCAACGAGCGACTTCACCGGACAGTCTGCTCTGCTTAACCATTCGTCCCTTTTGTTTTGGATAAGTTGATAAAACATTCTTACTTAGGTCAAAATATCTGCAAACTTACGAAAAAAAATACAGATTGAAAAATAAACATAGAAACTTTATTTTTCATTGCTCCGTTTAGATGTTGTTTTCATCAATCCACAAGGCAGACCTGCCCATGGATTTGTGAAATTATATTAGAATAGCTTTGATTGATGGGTGCTGAACAAAAGTAGAGGCTAAAGAGAGCACAGACCTTCTCTGAGGCCAGTGCTCCCAATAAGCGCATCATAGTCACTTGATGGTTATCCACACCGGCTTGCCCTTCTTCTCTGCCTCCGCGAAGCGGTCCATGAGGAGGGTGACGGCGGAGCGGGAGTTGATGACCATGCCTTTGTGGCGGTTCCAACCCACGAGGATGCAGCCCTCGGTATCTTTCACCATGTTGCCGGGATGGATGCGGATGCCGCTGAAGCCGGGGATGTCGAGGAGCAGAGGCAGCGGCCTCTTAAAGCGGGGGCTCATGTTGACGATGACGCGGTAGCTGCCCGTGGGTATCGCCAGCTTGCCGGAGCACAGCTTGACTATCGTGATTTGTCTGCCGGTCATCTCCGAGGTCAACGCACCATAGGGCGGCTCCAAGGTGTCGCAGAAATATTTATAGTCGATATAGAGTCTGCAGATGATATAGTCCTTCTTGTAGTATTTTCTTTCCAGTAACAGTTCCATATTTTATCAATTTAATTTTTTCTTCCAAGTATTTTTAGCTATTTTAGGAATGAAACGGCGTAAGAAAAAGGTCTTACCCCAGTTTCTCTATTAGCCAGGCAGCAACCTGACACTGTTTGGTGCAGCTCTCGTTGGTGTTAACATACTGCCCCATTGGCTGACCTTCGGTGCCAGCTGAGTGAGGGTCTGCGAGGCCTTGCTGATGCTCGCGGCTTTGCAGGGCGGGTCGGCATGGTCGAAGCCCAGCTTCTCCATGGCACGCTCAAACTCTGAAATCTTCTGAGGGTAGTTGTAGTATTCCCTGCAAACCCTAGATAATATCTTCTTTTATTGATCTTCCTGTCTTGGATCGTAGAAATGTGGCAAAAAGCCTTATAACATCATTGCAAAATGTGTTATAAAGTTAAAATCGGGCTTTTTTAGTAAACTAACGTTAAAGTTGTTGCAATTCTGCTACAACTTTGTTTCTAATTCCCTATTTTTGCAACGAAACAAATAAAAACTTAAAAACGCAAGTTATAGAGTTAGATTTCGTAATGAAAACCAATTTAATCATAAATAAACCATAATTTGATTACGATTTCTATTGGTTCGAAAGTACGTATCTGATTTTTTGAATAGATACTGCGCCTTTTTAAAATCTAAAAATACTTAAAACGATATAAAATAGTATGTGGAAATTTCTAGCACCGCCAGCATTTAAAGCTGTACAAACAGGACCTGCTTCAGATGCTAAATATAAGCGTCTACGTTGGCAGGTTTTCTTTGGCATCTTCATTGGTTATGCCGGTTTTTATATTGTGCGTAAAAACTTTTCAATGGCAATACCAATGCTTGCTCCCTTTGGCTTCGACAAAGGAGAATTAGGCGTAGTGTTGTCCATGAATGCCATAGCTTACGGCTTTTCGAAGTTTATTATGGCAAGTGTCTCCGACCGCAGTAATGCCCGCCGTTTCCTTCCCTTAGGCCTTATCCTTGCTGCCATCTCCATGATGTTCATGATTGTGCCTATCCAGTGCCTGGGCGCTGAGCACAAGTCGGCAGCCATCGTCCTCATGGCCGTCCTCAACTTCCTTGTAGGTTGGTTTAATGGAATGGGGTGGCCTCCTTGTGGCCGTGTCATGACGCACTGGTTCTCCATCAAGGAGCGCGGCACATGGATGTCGTTCTGGAACTGCGCGCATAATGTCGGTGGCGCCCTCGTAGGCCCTATGTCCGTCTATGGAGCCATGTGGTTCGGCTCCTGGTTCTATGGTGCTGACAGCCAGCGCTACTTCCTCATCGGAACTTTCCTCTTCCCGGCCTGTGTGGCTATCCTCGTGGCTATCGTGGCATACTGTCTGATCCGCGACACTCCGCAGTCGTGCGGCCTGTCCTCTATCGAAGAGTGGCGAGGAGATTATGCAGCCTCATACACCTCAAAATCAGAGGAGGTGTTATCTACCAAGGAAATTTTTAGGACTGTACTCTCTAATAAATTCTTGTGGTACATTGCTCTCGCCAATGCCTTCGTCTATATGGTGCGTTATGGCTGTCTCGACTGGGCTCCTACCATCCTCACCGAGCAGGGCATCAACATCAAGGATGCCGGCTGGGCTTACTTCGCTTATGAGATTGCCGCCATCCCCGGAACGATCATCTGTGGCTGGCTCTCCGACCATGTCTTCCATGGCCGCCGTGCGTTGCCTACCATCCTCTTTATGAGTGTCGTCGCCGTCCTCATCTTCATCTACTGGCAGAACTTCACCAATATCCATGTTGTCCTGTTCTGTCTCATCGGTATCGGCTTCTTCATCTATGGTCCTGTGATGCTCATCGGCGTGCAGGCTCTCGACCTGGCTCCGAAGAACGCGGCCGGAACAGCCGCAGGTCTGACAGGCTTCATGGGCTACGTGCTGGGAACAGCATTGTTGGCCAATGTCGTCATCGGCTTCGTGGCTGAGAATGCCGGCTGGGCTTGGACTTTCATTCTGCTTATCGGAGCTTGCTTTATGGCAGTATTCTTCATGGCTTTGACTTACAGTCAGGAGCGTTATCTTTCTAAGAAATAATTTTAAAAGGCAAAGGACATTATATGGAAAAGAAAGTTAATGTATATGAAGCCTTAGGTTCTAAGCGTAAGAAGTTTATGAACTGGCAAGTGCGTACTATCATCGTAACGATGTTGGGTTACGCAGCCTTCTATTTCGTGAGAAAGAATTTCTCATTGGCTATGCCAGGTCTTACGGCGGAATACGGTATTTCTAATAAGAGCTTTGGATGGATTCTCTTTGCAGGATCCTTAGTATACGGTACATCACGCTTTATTAATGGCTACGTTGTTGACCGGATAAAGGGTAGAATCGTTATGGCTTTAGGACTGCTCCTTTGTGCACTGGCCAATTTCATGTTTGGTTTCGGAGTAAACCTTAGTGTCATGATTACCGGAACAGACAATGGACCAGATTTTGTCTCTTGGCTGATATTAATCATGGGTGTGACAATCATATTCAACCAATATTTCCAGGGAATGGGATATCCTCCTTGTGCACGCATTCTTCCTCACTGGATTCATCCTAGTGAGCTTGCTACCAAGATGTCTATATGGAACACATCCCATTCACTGGGAGCTGCCTTGGCTGTTATTGTCTGTGGAACGATCATGGGTAGTCTTGGTGTTGATATGAGTTCAAATACAGATGTTATAGCAAATATCACAGCAAATTTGACTAATAACAATGTTGCCAATGCGGGAACACAGGCATTGAATTATGCTGCTCATATAGGTGCTTGGAAATGGTGCTTTTGGATTCCTGCTTTTATCGCTCTCTGTGGTTCCATATTCATTTTTGTCGGTTTGCGCGATGAGCCAAAGGACGTAGGGCTGCCCGACCTACCTGGAACTTCTTTAGGAAAGATGAATGTCAAAAATAAGAAGGACCGCAAGAAGTTTGAGATGGTAATGGTATGGAAGAACCGTTGGGTCTGGACATTCTGCATTGCTAATCTCTTTGTATACATCGTTCGAATGGGTATATTAGATTGGGGTCCGAAGTTCTTGACAGAAAGTCGTGGTCTGGATATATCTACAGCAGGATGGACCGTGGCTGCATTTGAGATAGCAGGTATCTGCGGAACTCTCTTTGCAGGCTGGGCTACAGATCACATCTTTCATGGTAAGGGTCACCACATGTGTGTGGTGTGTATGGCAGGAGCTGCTATCTTCATGACTATTTTCCGCTTCCTTCCGCAGCAAGCCAGCCTATCTCTTACGGCAGCGGTACTTGTTGGTGCAGGCTTCTGTGTATACGGTCCCCAGGCATTGATAGGTATTGAACTGGGAAATCAGGCAACTAAAGAGGCATCAGCACGAGCCAACGGTATTGCCGGTATCTTGGGATATATTGGTTCTGGCCTCTCTGGACTGTTAGTAGGATATGTGGCAGATCTCTTCGGATGGGTGCGAGTATTCGAAACCATCATCGTTGTTGCCATAGTTGGAATGTTTATTCTCCTGTCGATGTGGAAAGCTCCACGTGATGGTTATGAGAGAGCATCTAAGATTAAATATGATGACGATGAAAACTGATAAATGTATATCACCGCTTAAAGACGAAGATCTCTACAAGGCATGTAAGAAGATTAAGCATGTCGCTCTGGACATGGACGGAACGATCTATCTTGGTAACACCTTGTTTCCTTATACCCAGGATTTTCTCCGAGGGCTCCGGGAACTATGTATAGGTTATTCCTTCCTGACTAATAATCCTACCAAGAGCAGTATTGATTATCTTCGGAAGCTCCAGCGGCTTGGCATAGATGCTACAGAAGATCAGATGTATACCTCTGCTATGGCTACTGTGGATTACATCCATCAGCACTATCCATCAGCCCGTCGCATCTTCGCCTTAGGAACGCCGAGTATGCAGGAGGAATTGAAAAAAGGCGGATATGAATTGTGCGAGGACTCAGCAAGTGATCGTCCGGACATCCTTGTTGTTGCTTTTGATACAACTCTCGTATATCCAAGATTGTGCCGGGCAGCGTGGTGGGCAAGCAAGCCTGACATACCATATATAGCTACCAATCCGGATTGGGTGTGCCCTACTGACGAGGAAACTATCCTCGTAGACTGTGGCTCTATACAGAAGTGTATAGAAGGTGCGACAAAACGTACTGCGGATGTCGTCATCGGCAAGCCCAACCCAAATATGCTATACTGTATTTGTGATAAATACGGACTTCATCCCGATGAGATTGCAATGGTCGGTGATAGAATATATACAGATGTGGCGACTGCTCAAAACGCTGGCTCGTTTGGAGTTTTAGTACTCTCAGGGGAGACAACACTTGAGGTGTCATTATCGTATGAAAGGCAGCCCGACCTGACGGCTCCAAGCATAAAGGAGTTCGGAGAAATCTTACAAAGGGCTCATAACATATCATGAAGAGTTTAATCAACATATCTTTCTAAACCTTTAAATTATACTACTATGAAAAAGAAATTATTTGGCCTACTAAGTTGCGCCATGTTGATTTCGCTGAATGCGAATTCTGCCGAGATCACGAATGACAACTCCACTGGTATGGAGAACGGCACAGAAGTCAATGGTGTGGCTCCAACAGAGACTACAGCGACACAGAGCAAGGATGAGACTGGTTGGGAGAAGGTCCTTAAGAGCCTTCCTAAAATCAGTGGATATTTGCAAACCGGTTGGAACTGGTCTAAGACCTCAGCTGATGGCTCCCATGCATCATCTTCCTTCCAGGCTAAGCGCCTTCGCCTTATCATGGATGGTAATGTAGGACCGATTGTAGACTTCCGCTTGCAGATTGAAGCCTTCAATGGTATCAGTGGTTCTACCAATGGAAACGGACAGAAGAATCTCCAGGTGATGGATGCTTTCGCTACCATCAAACTGGCTCCTGAGTTCAAGATTCGTGCCGGTCAGTTCTATACCCCGTTAGGATATGAGAACTATGATATCTCTCCGAAGACATTGGAGACGGTGGACTTCTCAAATATAGTCTATCGTATGGCTTGCCGTAATCCGTATGAATACAACTTCGTCGACTATGGTCGTGACCTTGGTGTAATGTTGATTGGTGATGCTTTTGACTCTGGCAAAGGTTTCCGTTACCTCCATTATGACGTAGCCCTTACCAATGGCTCTCTTCCAAGTAAAGATGATAGAAACAGCTCAAAAGATTTCTATCTCAGTGCTACGGTAAGACCGGTAAAAAACTTTAATGTCAAGGCTACGTTCAACTGGGGTAAATATTCCAACCAGGATTTAGCTGGAGGTAATGGCCTTGGAGAAGAGGGCACCAAGTACAATTCTCTGACCCGTTTCGTCGTCGGTGCTTGGTACAACGATCCTATGGGTTTGGATCTGCGTGGTGAGTTTGGTACCATGAACTCCAAAGTTAATGGTGTAAAACAAGTTAGTGAGATTGGTGCTTACGTCTTTGCTGGCTACCATCTGGGTAAATGGCTGCCTATGGTAAGATGGGATATGTATAAAGATAACGGTGAAGATGCTACTGGCAAGAAGATTCGTGAGACAACGACTAACAACTATAACCGTTTGCTTCTCGGCTTGAATTGGAACTGCCTGAAGAACACGCGAATTATGTTGAACTACCATCACTTCTTCTATAACAACAAATTCAAGGTGGCCAATGGCTATGATGGCAATAACCAGATTCAGCTCATGGCTCAATTTAACTTCTAACATAAGTCTAACATTAAAAACTATAACTATTATGAAAAAAGGAATGATTTTGTTAGCAGCCTTAGCACTCTGTGCAAGTGTTGCATCAGCCCAGCATCTGGGCACTCAGTATCGTCTGAAGAAAGTCGTACAGGTTGAGGGACGTCAGGGAATTGCCGCTGATAAGGATTATTTCTATGTTTCTGATACCCGTGGATTGTATAAATATGACCACAACTGGAATCTCGTCCAGAAGCGTGTACAGACCAAGGATGATGGCCTTTTCCCACATCCTGAGCTCGCTAACCACTTCGGTGATATCGATGTCTACGATGGAAAGATATATACGGGCAACGAGCACTTCAACTTGGGAAGAGGTGAGAATATCGCTATCTCTGTATACGACGCAAAGACGCTGAAATGGATCGAGGATATTCCATGGTCTCCGGAATCGGGTCAGGTGGAATGCTCAGGCGTGGCCGTAGACCGTGAGAGTGGACTTATTTGGCTTTCTGACTGGGTAGACAGCCGCTATGTATACGCTTATAGCCTTGCCACGAAGAAGTATTATACCAAGATGCAGTGCCGTCCAGAGCCTTATTGGTGCCAGGGAATCTACATCGCTGATGGCAAGATGCTCTTCTCTGCTGATGATGGTGAGTCGACATATAATATTCCTGACAACCTTTATATCGCTGACATAGCTGGTGCTCCTTATTATGGTCTCAAAGAGGGAACAGAGCCTGTGAAAGCAGATCCTTGGAATGTCAAGACTGACGAGAATGGCAAAGTTGTAAAGCGTACCGGTTTGATAGCAGGTGGTGCTTTTGCACGTCCTCTGACTCTTTTCCGTGAAATGAGGGACTTCCGCCGTTGTGGTGAGATTGAAGGTCTGACCGTTGATCCGTTGACAGATGATCTTCTTGTTCTTAACAATCGTGGAACACAGATTATTCTTGGCATGTCTCAGGGCCCGTTCTCTGACGAAGGATATACAAAGGAGATTCATGAAGTCTACGTTTATGAGAAAATTAAATAATAGACATCCATATTAGTTTTACGAATTCTTTTCGGACCATGTCTATTTTTCTCGAGTACGGTGAGAACCGTATGTATTCATAGTTTAGCTCCGGGACCCAAGGCCCTGGAGCTTCCATTTTGTGTCGGGTATGACGATTATCTCACTGGTTCAATAATTAGATCTTGTACTGGTGGAAATACTAATAGTCACAAGACAACTGCAAATTCCTGCTCCTATGAGACTGCAATCCTGAAAAATATCGTAATTTTGTGATTTGAAAACACAAACAATTTTTAGTAAGAAGCTGACGATTTAATTCAAAGCAAGCAGATGCGGAACATGAGGATTAATCATAAGAAATATTTGCAGTGTCAATTCATTGTTCTCACTCTTCTGACAGCAATATCCTTTACTGCCTCAGGACAGAACTACACGAAACGGTATGCCCTGATACCTATGCGCGATGGTGTTAAACTCTATACAGAGATCTACGAACCTGCTGATACGTGCCGGCATCCTGTCTTAATCATGCGGACTCCCTATTCTCTGGGACACTATGGTGAGGATGTCTTCAATAAGGAATCTTTTGGATTGGACAGTATCTACCTGAAGCATAATTATATCTTTGTCAAGCAGAACGTCAGAGGCCGATATCTCAGTGAGGGACTTTTCATGCAGGTGCGTCCTTATAACGCTGCTAAACATGGTGATGCCACTGACGAAGCGTCTGATACATACGACACCGTGGAATGGCTGTTGCTTCATTGTCATACGAATGGCCGTGTAGGTGTGAAGGGAACCTCCTATCCTGGCTTCTATGCGTTAATGGCTGCGCTGTCCGGTCACCCGGCTATTAAAGCGGTGTCACCACAGGCTCCCGTCGGCGACTGGTTTATGGGTGACGATATCCACCACAACGGTGCATTGATGTTGATGGACAGCTACAGCTTCGGTTCATCTTTTTTCCGTAAGAGACTCGCTGTTTCCAAAAAGGCTATGCCGTCGCTGCTACCTGTCGATACCACTGTCAATATCTTTTATCATCGGCCTTTAGACAATATCCTATCACCGGTGCTGGAAGAGGGATCTTTCTGGCAGGACATTGTCGGACATCCTAGTTATGATGAATTCTGGCGGAAGCGTCGCTCGGCGAATGGCGTCAGAGGCTTGAAGCCTGCCGTCATGGTTGTGGGTGGACTCTTTGATGCGGAAGATAATTACGGTACTTGGTCTACGTGGAGGAATATTCAGACTATGTCTCCGGGGACACCACTCTATCTGGTGGAGGGGCCGTGGTATCATCATGGTTGGAACAACGCTAAATATCAACATCTTGATGATGCATGGTTTGGCAAGGGCAGTGCTTTCTATTTTATGAATGATATAGAATATCCCTTCTTCGCCTATTATCTGGAAGACAAGGGTAACCGTCCGGCTGCTGTAACCCTTCTCCCGTCCATGGAGACGGCGAGGAGCAAGATGCAGGACAGATGCTCTGACAGCCTGTGGATAAGGTTAGAGTCTTGGCCTCCCCGCGGTATGAGATATGAAGCGTTTAGATTAAGAGGTGACACCGTCGTCTCTGATCCTGACAACCCTGTACCGTATTACCATACGTTGACCACCCGGAGCCGTAAACGAGAATACATGGCAGCGGATCAGAGCTTTGCTTCGGTGCGAAAGGATGTTTGCACTACCATGGAGCGTGAGCTGTCAGATACCTTAAGACTCTTTGGTCCTGTGAAGGTGCGACTCGACCTTATCACTGACGCTACAGACCTTGATGCCATCGTTAAGCTCATCGATGTCCGTCCTGATGGTTATCAGATGCTGATCCGGGGTGATGTCATGCCGGCTCGGTTCCGTAGGAGCTTTGAGAAGCCGGTGCCTATAAAGAGCGGGAGGAAGTTCTCATTATCTTTCACCATGCCGGATATAGCACATGTCGTTCTTCCTGGGCATCGTCTGATGGTGCAGGTGCAGTACAGCTGTTTCCCGCTCATTGCTGTCAACCCACAGAAGTTCCTTCCTAATCCTTATAAGGCTACTAAGCAGGATTATCAGAAAGCCAGGGTTATCCTTCTTGATAGCTCTGTTGTAGAGCTCCCCGTGGTCACCTCTAGACTGTAGCGGGGTTTTGCTTATGTTTTTATGGAAGTTCAGAAGAGTTTTTGGGAAGTTCGGAAGAGAAGCTTTTTAGAAGTCCGGAAGTCCCGAAGTCCGGTCATTACGCTGGAGGATGTTTAGGAGCGACGGCAAGGGTGCCGGATGATAGGAGCGGCGGCATTCCTGCCGCCGGAACCCCTCGCAGGGGATGCTGCTTAGGAACGGTGGCAATGGTGCCGGAGGTAGGGGCGGTGGCATTCCTGCCGCCGAAACCCTCAGAGCCTGCCTCTGAAAGAATTTTACGAGTGTCAATATTTTTCTCCGGCGGCAGGAATGCCGCCGCCCCTACTTTAGTGTCGATACCTTTTTCGGCGGCAGGAATGCCACCGCCCCTAATTTTCTCCGCCGAAGACCAGGGACAGCATAGAAGATCTATAACAGGGTAAAGGATTTTCGGTGGTAAGGCGTGATACCATATTTGGCAATGGCAGCACGGTGCTCCTTTGTCGGGTAGCCCTTGTTCTTTCCCCAGTCATACATGGGGTATTCGGCAGCGAGGGCTTTCATATAGTCGTCACGATAGGTCTTTGCCAGGATGCTGGCAGCAGCGATAGCCTGGTAGCGGGCGTCGCCATGGACGATACAGGTATGGGGCAGATAGCGGTTGAAAAGGATGGCATCCGGATCTGTTCCCTTATCGGGATAGGGATCGAAGCGGTTGCCGTCGATGATAAGCGCTTCAGGCCGCACGGTGAGTTGGTCGAGGGCGCGGTGCATAGCGAGGAAGCTGGCGTGGAGGATGTTGATGGTGTCTATCTCCTCGGGAGTGACGACGCCCACAGCCCAGGCCACAGCATCGCGCTGTATCTCTTCGCGCAGGGCATAGCGCCGTTTCTCGGAGAGTTTCTTCGAGTCATTGAGGGCTGGGTTGTCATAGTCACGAGGCAGGATGACGGCAGCAGCATAGACACTGCCCGCTAAGCAACCGCGTCCCGCCTCATCACATCCCGCTTCTATCTTGTCAATATAATAATGTGGAGATAACATATTCAAGGTGATGGGTGATGGGTGATAGGTGTTAATGGTTTGTCCCTCGGTGGACCTGTGGTTTATTAGGACAGCCTCAGGGTGGGTGCTGACCCTATGGTGAAAACAGTCAAACCATTAACACCCAACACCCACCACCTAACAGCTAAACCTTTGGCACCTTCTCCAAGTTCTTCTCTATCTCCTCGTCAGAGACGGTGTAGTTGGTGAGGTCGCCGTTGATATAGCTCATATACGACGGCATGTCGATAAGACCATGTCCGGAGAGGTTGAAGAGGATGACGGGCGCCTTACCCTCGATATTTGCACGCTTGACTTCGCGAATGGTGGCAGCAATGGCATGGCAACTCTCCGGTGCGGGAATGATACCCTCGGTCTGGGCGAAGAGGACGCCAGCAGCAAAACTCTCTAACTGTGGGATGTCCATACCAGCCATCATCCCGTCTTTGAGAAGCTGTGAGATGATGACACCGGCACCATGGTAGCGGAGACCGCCGGCATGGATGTTGGCAGGCTTGAAGTCATGGCCCAGAGTGAACATCGGCAGCAGCGGAGTGTAGCCAGCCTCATCGCCGAAATCGTATTCGAACTTTCCCCTTGTGAGCTTCGGGCAGCTGTTAGGCTCGGCAGCAATGAACTTTGTATCCTTATGTGTACCATCGAAGACATGACGCATGAAGGGGAAGGCAATGCCGCCAAAGTTAGAGCCACCACCAAAGCAAGCAATGACCTCGTCGGGATATTCTCCAGCCATCTCCATCTGCTTCTCAGCCTCCAGGCCGATGACCGTCTGATGGAGGGCAACATGGTTAAGGACCGATCCAAGGGTGTACTTACATCCCGGTGTCGTTGTGGCAAGCTCTATAGCCTCGGATATGGCGGTACCTAAGGACCCCGGGTGATTGGGATCGCGCGTAATAATGTCCTTACCTGCACGTGTTGACATCGACGGCGACCCCTCAACGGTGGCGCCAAAGGTGCGCATGATCATCGAGCGGTAAGGCTTCTGCTGCATCGTAATCTTCACCTGATAGACAGCAGCCTCCAAGCCGTAGAGCTTGGCGGCATAGCTCAGAGCCGCGCCCCACTGTCCGGCCCCCGTCTCCGTGGTGACATTGGTGTCACCCTCCTGCTTGCAGTAATAGCACTGGGGCAGAGCGGAGTTAATCTTATGAGAACCCAGGGGATTGGTAGACTCGTTCTTGAAATAAATATGTGCATTGGTACCCAAAGCTTTCTCCAAGGCGTAGGCACGGACCAGCGGAGTGGCACGGTAGTAACAGTATTGGTCGCGGACCTCGTCAGGGATGTCTATCCACGAATGCTCCTGGTCAAGCTCTTGGCGCGAGCATTCTTCATTGAAGATATGTGCCAAGTCCTCAACATGAAGGGGCTGATGGGTAGCAGGATTGAGCGGTGGCAGCGGTTTATTGGGCATGTCAGCCTGGATGTTGTACCACTGACGGGGAATGTCGGTCTCGTCTAAAAGAAATTTCTTACGATTCATAGCTGTTGTTTTCTGGGTTGTATGATTTTGCTTTCTACCTGCAAACTTACATATATTTCTGCAAATTAATGGTATGGACGGGTGAGAAAAAGTTCAGAAAGCGGAAATAATAGCATTTTATCAGCTTAAATAGACAGATAACCCTTAACTTTGCAAGCATAACGCAATAAAAGAAAGGTAAGATGATGACAATACGTAGGATTCAACAGCGCGACGATGCTCGCATTGCCGAGATTATCCGTGGTATCACCCAACAACTAATTTCCCCACCACCTAACTTCTAAAGTTATTCAGTCGCTCGAAACGCTCCTTGATCGTCTTGCGGCCTCGGAAGATGTTGACTTTTACCTGATCTTCTGTGATGCCGAGGATGGTGGAGATGTCTTTATACGATTTTCCCTCGAAATCACGGAGCTGGATACAGCTACGCTGCTTCTCAGGCAGGGAGTCAACGATATTCCTTACGATGTTCAGAGAGTCGTTGTCGATAGCCTGCTGGGAGGGCGTCGACGATGTCTGCTGTGGCTCAGCGGCAAGAGCCGATGATGAGCCGGAGCGGGGATCAGCCTTTGCCGTCATCATCTCATCGAGGCTCACCACGCTGTGATTGCCACGCTTCACACTATCGAGAGAAAGATTGCGACAGACGGTGAAGCAGAAAGCCTCGATGTTGTCGATAGAATCCCACGTATCGCGTCGGTTCCATACCTTGATGAGCGTTTCCTGCACAATATCCTCAGCCTCGGCACTGTTGAGCGTGATGCGCAATGCCAGGCGATAGAGTTGATTTTTCAGAGGAAGGATATCATTGCGGAAACTGATCATCTGCTGTTCGTATCAAAACTTAATGAATCACCGTGCCAGTATCAGTGCCGATGGCATCGGCCTTGGTGATGACGACACGCTTCACGCCCGACTCCACAGCCACGAGCGCATTCTCCAGCTTCGGTCGCATGCCCCCCGAGACAGTGCCGTCAGCCACGAGAGCTTCGAAGTCCTTCCGCGTGATGGACGGAATGACGCTGGCGTCATCGTCTGGATTGGCGAGAACACCCGGCTTCTCAAAGCAATAGACGAGGGTGACATTAAAGAATGGCGCCAAGGCCTTCGCCGTCTCGGCAGCAATGGTGTCGGCATTGGTGTTGAGCAAGTGTCCCTGGCAGTCATGGGTCAGTGGTGCCATGACAGGCGTGACACGCTGGTTGATGAGCGTTGCCAAGGCCTGGCCGTCAACGAAGTCGACATCACCGACGAAACCGTAGTCAACGAGTTCGCTGCTGCCCTTATCGGGATTGTCCACCTTCACGGGCGGACGCTGATGGCTGCGGATGACGTTCATGTCGGCGCCTGTAAGACCGAGGGCGTTGACGCCACGCCCCTGCAGACGGGCCACGATATTTTTGTTGACGAGCCCACCGTAGACCATGGTCACCACTTCGAGCATATCGGCATCGGTGACACGTCGGCCTGCCACCATCTTCGTCTCTATACCCAAGGCAGCTGCTACCTTTGTAGCGCGGCGACCACCGCCATGCACCAAGACTTTGGCACCCTGAATCTTGGCAAAGTCGTCAAGGAGACGGCTCAGACGGGCCTCGTCCTCAACGATGGCACCGCCTACCTTTATAACTGTCAAATCCTGCATGATAGTAGCGTTTTATTCTAAGTAAGTATAACCGTAGAGACCAGATCGATAGGTGGACAGGAACTCTTTACCCTCTTCGAGGGAGAGCTTGCCCTCCTTGACACTCTTTGTCACCCACTGCTCCAACTGGCGCACGAGTTTCTTGGGATTGTACTGCACATACTCCAACACTTCCTCCACCGTCTCACCATCGATAATCTGGTCGATATGATAGCTGCCATCCTTGACGGTGATGTGTGCTGCCGTAGTATCGCCAAAGAGGTTGTGCATGTCGCCAAGAATCTCCTGGTAGGCACCCACGAGGAAGACACCGATATAATACGGCTCACCCTCACGCAGTGCATGAACCGGAAGGATGCTGGCCTGGGAGCCGTCTACGGCGAAGTTGGCCACCTTACCGTCAGAGTCACAGGTGATGTCCTGGAGCGTGCAGTTGCGTGTCGGCTTCTCGTCAAGGCGCTCGATAGGCATGATGGGGAAGAGCTGGTCAATGCCCCAACAGTCAGGAAGCGACTGGAAGAGGGAGAAGTTGCAGAAATATTTATCTGCCAAGAGGGTATCCATGCCACGGAGCTCGTCGGGGACGTGCTTCATGCGCTTGGCCATAGAGTCTATCTCATGGCAGACACTCCAGTACATAGCCTCAACCTCGGCCCGCGTCTTGAGGTCTACCATGCCATGGGCGAACATGTCGAGGCAGTCCTCACGAATCTGGTCGGCATCGTGCCAGTCCTCCAACATCGACTTCGGGCTGATGTTGCACCAGATGTCGTAGAGGTCGCGGACGAGCTGATGGTCGGTGGGCTTAGCCTCAAACTCCTCGGGCATCTCGGGCAGGGAAGCCACGCCAAGGACATCGAGGATGAGCACGGAGTGGTGGGCGGCCAACGACCGGCCGCTCTCGGTGATGATATTCGGATGAGGGATGTTGGAACGGTTGGCAATGTCGACAAAGGCATAGACGCAGTCGTTGATGTACTCCTGAATGCTGTAGTTGACAGAGCTCTCAGAGTTGCTGGACCGTGTGCCGTCGTAGTCAACGCCCAGGCCGCCTCCACAGTCTACGTACTCGATATCGTAGCCCATCTTGCGGAGATTGGCGTAATACTGTGCGGCCTCGGTGAGGGCGTTCTGTATGCGGCGTATCTTGGTAATCTGCGAACCGATATGGAAGTGTATGAGCTTAATGCCGTCGTGCAGACCATACTCATCAATCTTGCGCAGTGCCTCAAGGAGCTCGGAAGGTGTGAGCCCGAACTTCGAGGCGTCGCCACCGCTCTCGGCCCATTTGCCGGAGCCGGAGGACGCCAGCTTAATACGGATGCCGATGTTGGGCATCACATTGAGGCGCTTGGCCGTGCGGGCGATGACATCTATCTCGTTGAGTTTCTCCACAACGATGAAGACATGCTTGCCGAGTTTCTGAGCCAACATAGCCAGTTCGATGTAGCTTTCGTCCTTATAGCCGTTACAGATAATGAGCGAGTCACTCTTGCACTGCTGTGCGATGACCGCATGGAGCTCAGGCTTGGAGCCAGCCTCAAGACCGAGGTTGAACTTCCGGCCATGGCTGATAATCTCGCTGACGACGGGCTCCATCTGGTTGACCTTGATGGGATAGATGATGAAACTCTGGCCTTGGAAGTCATACTCCTTAGCAGCCTTCTCATAGCACGACGCTATTTTCTCAATGCGGTTGTCAAGGATGTCGGGGAAGCGCAGGAGCACCGGTGGGGTGACATCACGCAGGGCAAGTTCATCCATGACCTCGCACAAGTCTATCTTTACATCATTCTTTACCGGGGACACATAGACATGCCCTTTGTCATTAATACCAAAATATGAGGTCCCCCAGCCCTTAATATTATAAAGCTCCTCAGAGTCCTCAATGGTCCACTTTTTCATCTATCCCAAGTTCTTTCTTTATGGTGTCTACTGTAATCTTAATCTTTTCACGGTTGTCCATGACCGTCACATCAATGATATGCTTGGCCTTGTTATAAAACGGCTCACGCTCCTTGAGCTGCACGTTGATAAACTCCCTTACTTCCTCCGGCGTCTTGTTGAGGAGGAGGGGCCGCACCGTCTTGCCCATCTTCAGATGCTGGTACAAGACGTCGGGCGTGCATTTCAGGAATACCGTCTCGCCCTGCTGGTTGAGGTAGTCCATGTTGTCGAAGAAACACGGTGTGCCACCTCCGCAGGAGATGATGACATCCTCAAACTCGGCAACCTCGTGCAGCATGTTGTGCTCGATGCGACGAAAGCCCTCCTCGCCTTTGGTATCAAAAATCTCCTTCACGGTGCTGTGCATCCGCGACTCTATGTACCAGTCCAGGTCATAGAACGGCAGGTTCAAATCCTGGCTCAGGGCATGCCCTACGGTAGTCTTGCCCGAGCCCATGTAACCGATGATGATAATTCTTTTCACTACTATCCTTATCTAAAGCCTTCTACGCCTTTCTGGCGCGTCGGGGTTTCGGTTCCGGTGCATTCTTCACGATGTCCATGCACTCCTCATAGCTGAGGTCGCCGGCAAGGGCACGGTCGTGCAGCTTCTTATCGATGTGGTAGTTCTTTCCGTCGTAGGCGATATATGGTCCGAAACGTCCCTTGAGCAGTTCCAGCTTGCTGTCCTCGTCGAAGGTCTTGATATGCCGTTCCTTCTCCGCCTTACGCTTTGCCTCGATGAGCTCCACGGCTCTGTCGAGGGTGATAGTCATCGGGTCCTCACCCTTAGGGATGGAGACATACTTCTTATTGTGCATGACGTAAGGCCCGAAACGACCCGCACCGATGGTGACATTGGTGCCCTCATACAGCCCCACAACACGCGGGAGCTTAAAGAGGTCGAGGGCCTCTTCCAAGGTGATGGTCTCAATGCTCTTGTCCTTGGGAACCTGGGCGAAGCGGGGCTTCTCCTTGTCGTCGGCAACGCCAATCTGCACCACAGGGCCGAAGCGGCCTATCTTCACGAAGACAGGCTTACCGCTGACGGGATCGGTACCTATCTCACGCTCACCAGCCTTATGCTCGGAACGCGCATTCATAACCTCCTTGACCTGCGGCTCAAACTCACCGTCGAAATGGTGGAGCATGTCCTGCCACTTCTCGTTGCCATCAGCAATCTGGTCAAACTCGTTCTCCACCTTGGCAGTGAAGTTATAGTCCATAATCTCAGGGAAGTTCTCCTGCAGGAAGTCGTTGACGACGGTGCCGATATCTGTGGGCAGCAGCTTGCCGCGCTCTGAGCCGGCAAACTCTATCTTCTGCTCCGAAGAAACCTCATTGCCACGCAACGTGTCTACGACAAAACGGCGCTCCTTGCCGGGCTTGTCACCTTTGACGACATACTCGCGCTGCTGGATGGTGCTGATGGTAGGCGCATAGGTGGAAGGACGGCCGATACCCAACTCTTCCAACTTATGGACGAGGCTGGCCTCCGTATAGCGGGCAGGAGCCTGGGAGAAACGCTCGGTGGAGGTAATGGTCTTGCGCTCCAACTGTTCCCCGACCGTCATCACGGGCAACTTGGCGGCACCCTCGCTGTCCTTCTCGTTGTCATCGTCGGTAGACTCGGTATAGACTTTGAGGAATCCGTCGAAGGCGATGACCTCACCGGTAGCTACAAACTTGTCCTTGCCGGCATTCCCATCAGTAGGCGAGGCGATGTCGATGGTCACCGTCGTCTTCTCTATCTTTGCCGGTGCCATCTGTGAGGCCACGGTGCGCTTCCAGATAAGATCGTAGAGGCGACGCTCCTGAGCTGTCCACTCCCCACCTTCAGCATTGGCAAAGGTCGGGCGGATAGCCTCATGGGCTTCCTGGGCACCCTTGGAATGGGTCTGGAACTCGCGGGGCGAGCTGTACTCGGCACCATACTGCTTGGTGATCTCCTCCTTGCAGGCGTTCAGGGCCAGGGAGGAGAGATGGACGCTGTCGGTACGCATGTAGGTGATGCGTCCGCTCTCATAGAGTCGCTGGGCAATCATCATCGTCTGTGAGACTGTGAAGCCAAGCTTGCGGGCTGCCTCCTGCTGCAAGGTAGACGTAGTGAAAGGAGGTGCAGGCTGGCGTTTGAGGGGCTTCTGCATGATGTCGGCCACCGTGAAGGTCGCAGTCTTACAACTCTCCAAGAAAGCCACAGCCTCGTCGTGTGACTTAAAGCGATGGTCGAGTTCTGCCTTGACATCCACCGGTTTGCCATCGGCACCTGCCACGGTGAAAATGGCGTTGATACGGTAGAAAGGCTCGCTTTGGAACTTCTGTATCTCCCGCTCACGCTCTACGATGAGCTTCACGGCGACACTCTGCACACGACCGGCAGAGAGCGACGGCTTCACCTTGCGCCAAAGCACAGGCGAGAGCTTGAAACCGACAAGACGGTCGAGGACGCGGCGCGCCTGCTGAGCGTTGACGAGATTCATGTCGAGATGCCGCGGATGCTCGATGGCATGGAGAATGGCGGGCTTGGTAATCTCGTGGAAAACGATACGCGAGGTCTTGGCCTCGTCGAGACCTAAGACTTCACAGAGATGCCAGCTGATAGCCTCTCCCTCGCGGTCCTCATCGGATGCGAGCCAGACCTTCTTAGCCTGCTTGGCATTCTTCTTCAGGTCGGCAACGACCTTCTTCTTCTCTTCTGGTATCTCGTAAGCGGGTTCTAACGTCTTCTCATCTATGCTCAGCTCTTTCTTTTTTAAATCGCGAATATGTCCATAGGAGGACATCACCTTATAGTCCTTGCCAAGGAACTTTTCGATGGTCTTGGCCTTGGCCGGACTCTCTACAATCACTAAATTGTCTTGCATGATAGTGCTTTAATATTTAATGGTTTGGCAAAAGTAAGTATTTATTGAGCGATTACATTATTATATAATACAAAATTTTGATTTTTTAATAATATACAAAAAGCCGCGCCCTGTGAATCGTCACAAAGCGCGGCCGAAATCTATTGTCTGTTATCGGTTATTTCACGGTGATGAGGTAGTAGTTCTTCTTGCCTTTCTGCAAGAGGAGATACTTTCCGTCGATGAGATCCTCAGAGGTGATGACCTGATCAAAGGCTGTGAGCTTCTCCTTGTTCAGGCTCACACCATTGCCCTTGACAAGCTTGCGCATCTCTCCCTTGGAGGGGAAGATGTCCCAGCCCTCACGGCAGAAGATGTCGATGGCCTTGCCACCAATCTCAGCCTTGGGGAGGTCGAAATGCGGCACGTCTTTGAAGACATCGTTGAGGGTAGCCTCGTCCAGTTTCTCCAACTGATCCTTGGTAGCCTTACCGAAGAGGATGTTACTGGCGGCGATAGCCATGTCCAAAGCCTCCTTGGAGTGAACCATCGTCGTCACCTCCTCAGCGAGACGGCGCTGGAGAATACGGCGGCCAGGATCCTGGCGGTGCTCCTCAATGAGAGCGTCGATGGTTTCCTTGTCAAGGTCGGTGAAGATCTTGATATAGCGCTCGGCATCAGCGTCGGTGACGTTGAGCCAGAACTGATAGAAGGCGTAAGGCGTCGTGCGGTTGGCATCGAGCCATACGTTGCCGCTCTCTGTCTTGCCAAACTTCTTACCGTCGGCCTTGGTGATGAGCGGGCAGGTGAGGCAGAAAGCCTCGGCGTCGTTACCCAACGTGCGACGGATGAGCTCCGTACCCGTGGTCATATTACCCCACTGGTCGTTGCCACCGAGCTGCATGCGCACACCATATTTCTGATAGAGATAGAGGAAGTCGTAGCCCTGGAGAAGCTGGTAAGTGAACTCCGTGAAGGAAAGACCGTCACGGGCAGTGCCATTGAGACGCTGCTGCACGCTATCCTTAGCCATCATATAGTTCACGGTAATATGCTTGCCGACATCACGGACGAAGTCGAGGAATTTATAGTCCTTCATCCAGTCATAGTTGTTGACAAGCTCTGCCTTGTTAGGCTCGTTGCCGTCGAAATCCAGGAACTTGCTCACCTGCTTCTTGATGGCTTCCTGGTTGTGGTAGAGCGTCTCGCTGTCGAGGAGGTTGCGCTCCAGGCTCTTTCCCGACGGGTCGCCAATCATTCCCGTGGCACCACCCACGAGGAGGAAAGGCTTATGGCCACAGTTCTGCAGATGGCGCAGCATCATGATGCCGCACAAGTGGCCGATGTGAAGAGAGTCGGCGGTAGGGTCAGTGCCGAGATAGGCAGAGACAAGATGTGTCTGCAAATATTCCTCGGTTCCCGGCATGATTTGGGCAAGCATGCCACGCCATTTCAGTTCTTCAACAAAGTTTTTTGTCATCGAATGATAATATTATTTTTATTAGAAAGATTGAATCACTTTCGTTGTCAGGGCACAGGGTCGTAGCCGCTCCCGCCCCAGGGGTTGCATCTGAGAATACGCCAGATGGCTAAGGCAAGGCCCTTGACAGGTCCATGTTTGAGAATAGCCTGCCGCGCATATTCCGAGCACGTCGGTGTGAACCGGCAGGAGGGGGGCGTCAGCGGAGAGATGCACTTCTGATAGAAGATGATGGGCTGCACCAAAAGCCAGGAGATGCCGTGGCCCAAACCGTGCCAAACCGATAGGAGGATATTCCCTTTCATGATGCAGCTGTCTCTGTGGCACAGTCCGCAGCAGCCGGTTTCACCTTCTCGGCAACTCTCGTCAGCAAGCTGACGACATCTTGTTCTACGACATCAGAAGGGTAGAGTTTGCTGTCAAGCCAGATGAAAGCCACTATCAGGCCCGTGCCTTCGATAAGGTCCTTATGTTTGCGATAAGCCTCCCGGACCTGCCGCTTCACTCTGTTGCGCTTGTTGGCGCGGTGCAGGTTGCGCTTGGGCACGCTGATAAGCATCTGGCACGGCTCCTGGGAAAGATAGCACTTGTAGACCATGCGCAAAGGAAAAACAGACATAGCACGGCTGCCACCGCCGAAGAGGTCGTCGATGAGCTTGCGACTGTGAAGCCGCTCCGTCTTGTGCAATGTCTGTTTTTTCTCCACTGTTTATTTTCCGTTCTCTTTGGTAAGATATGCCTTCAGCGCGCTAATCATCGACGGATACTCGGGAGTGCCGGCCATAAGGTCGACCTTGAGCTTGGCGTCAGTGACAGCCTTGGCTGTGGCAGGACCAAAGACACCTATCTTCACAGCATCCTCTTTCATGTCGGGGAAAGCCTGAGTGAGATACTTCACGCCCGTGGGGGTAGAGAAGATAAGCATGTCATAGTCAAAATTCTTAATCTCCTCCTCGCTGAAGGGGTCGGAGAGGGTGCGATACATCACGCACTCCTGATGGTTCAGACCCTTTGCCGTGAGTTTCTTGCTCAGGTCGTCGCTGTGGGCACTGCTCTGGGGTACGAGGTATTTCTCGCCCTTGTGCTTGACCATAACGGGGATGAGATCATCAATCTTTCCCGTTGTACCGAAGAAGACCTTGCGCTTACGGTACTGCACATACTTCTGAATGTAGAGTGATATCGTCTCCGTGACACAGAAATACTTCATGTCCTCGGGAATGACGAGCCGCATCTCTTTGGCTATCTTGAAGAAGAAGTCAATGGCGTGACGGGAAGTGAAGACGATGGCAGTATGCGTGAGAATGCTCACTTTCTGCTGTCTGAACTCTTTTGCCGTGAGACCCTCCACTTTGATGAAAGGTCTGAAGACCAACTCCACACCAAACTCCTTGGCTAATTCGTAATACGGTGAATTCTCACTGGCTGGCTTGGGCTGAGAGATAAGTATCTTCTTAATCATCTTGGTTGTTGATCCTATTTTGTCCTAAATTATGATTTAATAAATCTGCTTGATGTAGTTGTCTGCCATCAGCAAGACACCACAGAGAGTGCCCAAGGGCATCAATTCTAAGGCGCAAAAGTACAAAAAACTTTGTACAACAGCGATGTTTCTTTTGAAAAAGATAAGATAGGTCTTGTAAAAGGACAATAATTTAGCCAAAGCGACTACAGCAACAGCATAAACGGCTGCTGTCTGTATCGAGAGGTTGAAATAGGCCAAGAGCAGAACGACGGGGAAAAGCAGCATGCCCTCCGCAGAGACGAGGGACAGTGCAGACTTGATCCATTGTTCGTTTTTTTTATTATCAAAGAACACCCAGTTGACCAAAGTGTAGAGACCGCCCTTGACACTGAAATAGACCATGAAGATGACTGTGAGCAGCCCCAAGACCTGGTAGTGGGCGATGGCTATCGACCTCCCCGCGAAGTCGCGGGAGAAGAAGAAGACGATGATGGCAAAGAGCAGACACGTCTGCGCCACCAAGAAGAGCTGGAAGCGAAGCTCCTCACTCGTCTCGGTGACAACGGTGGTGCCCTCACGCTGTGAGCGGAAGAAGCTGCGGAACTGCCGTTGCAGGAAATTGCCCGACTTTGCCAAAGCGATGACAGCCAAGACAAAACAGAAGATGAGCACCGAGGTGACTACGGAGTCACCGGCGATGGTATAGGGCACGGGGTCACCGGCAACACCACGGTTGTAGACAGCATATTCCGGGCGATAGATGGAGTCGGGCTGCACCAAGGAGTGGCTGTAGTACATCGGCCTCGTGAGCGCCCCTTCTATCTTTGCGTCCGCCTTCGTCGTGGGCGTCCGCATGGGGTTGGGGGCATGCTGCCAGTCCACCTCCGGAAACTTATAGTTGGCCCGGATGGCAGAGTCCTGCTGCCAGGGAGTCGCCGTCTTGGGCAGCCAGGAGAGAATCTGGGCTGGTGAATGCCATCCCCCACGATGCACCGCCTGCGTATGGGTGGCGGTGCTCACCTGGGGCTCTGACGTCTGTATAGAGTCTTGGTTAATCATAGTTCAGAAGATTATGATGGCCTGTGACCATCGCTGCCGGCCTGTTACAGACCGAACTCTTTCTTGATACGGTCCACCTGGTCGAGTTTCTCCCAGGTGAAGAGCTCCACGCGCATGCGCTTGGTCTCGTGATAGCGGGAGGTGAAGGTCTTCTCCACCACCTCATTCTTGCGACCCATGTGGCCGTAGGCGGCTGTCTCAAGGTACATCGGCTGGCGGAGGTTGAGCTGACGCTCGATGGCACGGGGACGAAGGTCGAACATCGCCTTTATATGGCGTGCTATCTCCCCGTCGCTCATGTTGACATGCGACTTGCCGTAGGTGTTGACGTAGACGCTGACAGGCTTGGCCTCACCAATGGCATAGGCCAGCTGCACAAGCATCTCGTCGCTGACACCGGCTGCCACCATGTTCTTGGCAATATAGCGTGTCATGTAAGCTGCAGAGCGGTCCACCTTCGATGGGTCTTTGCCAGAGAAGGCACCACCACCATGAGCACCACGGCCACCATAGGTGTCGACGATAATCTTGCGGCCCGTGAGGCCGGTATCACCGTGAGGACCACCGATAACGAACTTGCCCGTGGGATTGACGAGGTAATTGATGTGGTCGTTGAAGAGGGCGAGGACCTTATCACCGAGCTGAGCCTTGACGCGGGGAATAAGGATATTGATGACATCGGCCTTGATCTTGGCAAGCATAGCCTCGTCGGCCTCTTTCTGTGCCTCATCGCTCCCATCCTTAGGCTGGATGAAGTCGTCGTGCTGGGTAGAGACCACGATGGTGTCGATACGCTGTGGCACGCCGTCGTCGCTATACTCTACCGTCACCTGACTCTTGGCATCGGGACGCAGATAGGTCATAACCTTGCCTTCCTTACGAATTTGGGCAAGGGTGTACATGATGAGATGAGCAAGGTCGAGAGTGACAGGCATGTAGTTCTCCGTCTCGTTGACGGCATAGCCGAACATCATGCCCTGGTCACCGGCGCCCTGATTGTCATCATCCTCACGACTGACACCACGGTTGATATCGTCGCTCTGCTCGTGGATAGCAGTGAGGATACCGCAGGAGTTGCCATCAAACTGGTACTCGCTCTTCGTGTAGCCTATCTTGTTGATAGTCTTGCGGGCGATAGTCTGGAGGTCGATATACTGAGAGGAACGCACCTCACCCATGATGACGACCTGCCCCGTGGTGTTGAACGTCTCTATGGCGCAATGGGCGGCAGGATCATAAGCAAGGAACTGATCGAGAAGGGCGTCGCTAATCTGGTCGGCGACTTTGTCGGGATGACCCTCGGAAACGGACTCTGAAGAAAACAGATAACTCATTTTACATTACTTCTTTTACGTGGAATAACGCAAGTAACCGTAAAATCGCAAGCTGTGGCCGAAAGCATCTCACCGGCCAAAAGGAGATTTTGCAGTTTTAGCATTTTTTTGTGTGGTTGCAAGCAGCCAAATTCTTCCACAACGTTAAACATAATTTCTAAAGCGGGTGCAAAGTTACGAAGAAAGATTGTAAAAGACGAAAGAAACGGAAGAAATTACGAAAAACGACAGACCGTCGTGATGATGTGTGGCATATGCCACAGACATCCACGACATATGCCACAGATATCCGTGGCATTTGCCACGGAAGTCGCTGGCAGATGTCACGGAAGTCGTTGGCAGTTGCCGTGCATGAAAAAGCCGCACCTTGAGAAAGGTGCGGCTATATAGAGAGATGGGAATCAAGCTATGGTTTTACTCCTGGGGCAGCATGACCACGCTGACCTTGTTGGCACCAGCGAGGAACTCCTTGACGAAGGCAGAAATCTTCTCAGGAGTCTGAGCCTCAACGAGAGCTTTGTAGTTAGTGTGGTCGTCGCGCTTGAGGAAGAAGTCGTTCCAGACGATGCTGCTCCAGTAGCCATTGGTCTTCTGGGCATTCTCGTAGCCCTTGACCATGTTCTTCTTGACGTCGTCGAGCATGTTGGCGTCACACTTCACAGCGAGGTCCTTGACGGCCTGGTCCATAATCTTCAGTGCTACATCCTTCTTTTCCGGCTTCATCGGGCAGTAACCGGCAATCTGTGCCATGTGGTAGCCGTCGTCAGCGAGACTCATGCCTCCCTGCGCACCACAAGAATAGGCAGCGCTGGCCTCCTCACGAATCTGCTTCAGATAGACCATGGAGAGCACCTGACCGGCGATGTCGGCCTGGATGCTGCGCTCCTGGGTGTAAGGGAGCTTGTCGTTGATCCAGAGCATCTGAGCGATAGACTTCGGTGTCTGCATCTTGCGATAGAAAATGTTGTCGACATTTTTCTCCGTGACATAGCTGATGCGCTTGCCTGCAACGTTCTTACCCTGTGAAGGCAGGGCACCGAGATACTGGCAGATGAGTGGGCGGATGATGGAATCATTGTAGTTGCCGATGATCTCGAAGACCCAGCCGTTGGCATTGGCTGTACGCTCCTTGGCCATCTGCAGGATACGGTCGTAGTTGACATCCTTGACATCCTTCAGAAGGAAAGGACGCTGGCGCCAGTCGTTGGGATAGAGCGCCTTGGTAACAGAGTCAGCGTAAGCCGTCTCAGGGTCGAGCTCACGGTTCTTCAGGCCCACCTGGTACTGCTGGATGAGGTTGTTGAAGGAATTCTCATCCTTGGTGATATCAGTGAAGTAGAGGTAAGCAAGCTGGAGCATGGTCTCCACATCCTTCGGCGACGCACTGCCGTTGAGCGACATGCGGCGCTCGTTCATCTTCAGCGTGGCATTGGCAGTCTTACCGGCCAAGGCCTTACCGAGCTCGATGGAAGAGAAGCCACCGAGACCACTGTTGTCGATGACCTCATCGAAAGTGGAGAGGTTGGCAAAGTCGGCCTTGCCATAGTTGCCGGCACCTGAACCACCAACACCGCTCATTGAAACCTGGTCCTTCTGGTAGTCGGTCTTCTTGAGCAGCACAGTGACACCATTGGAGAGTGTGAGGATGTTGTAGCCAAACTTCTTGCTGGCAACTTCCTTTTTAATCTTTCCAGGGGTAGGGAGCTTGGTGATGAGCGGCTCGTTCTTCACGTTGTCGACATAAGCCTCCACCTTTGCAGCACGGGCCTCGTGGACAGCGTTGAGGAGGTCGGCAGCCTGAGGATAGACAGCGCCGTCCTTCTCATTGTTGAAGTTGATGATAACGAGGTTGGTATCGCTCTTAGCGAAGAGCTTGGGCAGCACTGAGTTGATAGCCTCTAAAGGAACCTGCGGGATGACAGACTTCATCATCTGATAGGTGAAGTCGATGCTGGGCATAGGCTCATTGGTGAGGAAGTAGCCGAGCGCCTGCTTGTAGAAGGTCCCATTGCTGCGCTTGTCGCGTGCCGTCCACATATTGTCGAGTGATGTGAGCATATCCTGCTTGAAGCGGTCGTACTCTGTGGCCGTGAAACCATAGTCGGCAGCCTGCTTGACAACGACGAGAGCAGCCTTGAGGGCCTCAGCAGCCTTGCTCATGTCCTTCGGCACGACATCGACCTCGAAGGCGTCCTTGGTCTTGGAGAACAGATAGTCGCCATCACCGGCTTGGGCACCGACGAAGGGGCAGTCAGCTTTCTGTGCGGCCTCCTGGAAACGGGTGCCGAGCATGCCCAGAGCTGCCTCCTTGACATAGTTGTTGAGGGTGTAGGGCAGTTGCTGCTTGACGGAGTCGGGGACAGCATCGTGCTTCATCATCATCATGACAACCGACTGCTGGTACTCCTTGTCCTTGTCGACGATGACGATAGGCTCGGCATTGTCGGGGACGGGCTCGTCAACAATCTTCGCCTCATTGGCGGGATTCTTGATACCGCCGAAGAGCTTTTTGATTTCAGCCTCGGTCTTGTTGACATCGACATCACCGATGACGATGATGCCCTGATGGTCGGGGTGATACCACTTGTGATAGTAGTCGACGAGCTCCTTGCGCTTGAAGTTGTCGACAACGGACATCAGACCAATGGGATAGCGCTTGCCGTATTTGGAACCCGGGTAGAGCTTCTCAAGGTTGCGCTCCAGCATACGGCTCTGAGCTGATGTGCGCAGGCGCCACTCCTCATGGATAACGCCGCGCTCCTTGTCGATCTCGTCCTGCTCAAGAGACAGACCACACGACCAGTCGCGCAGAATGAGAAGGCAGGAGTCGAGGGTGGCCGTGGAAGTCGTCGGCACGTTGTCGATATTGTAGACCGTCTGGTCGATAGAGGTATAAGCATTGAGGTCGGCACCGAACTCAATACCCTTTGAGCGGCACCACTCGATGAGGTCGTTGCCTTTGAAGTGGTCGGAGCCATTGAAAGCCATGTGCTCCAAGAAGTGGGCCAGTCCACGCTGGTCCTCATTCTCCTGCAAGGAGCCCACCTTCTGCGCAATGTAGAAGTTGGCACGATGCTCCGGCCAGTTGTTGTACCTAATGAAGTAGGTCAGGCCATTGGGCAGCTTCCCTATACGAAAAGCTGTGTCTACCGGCACTGTCATCTCAGGCATCTGCGCACGCACGACAGGCGCGAAGAGCAGAAGCAGCAGACCGATAAATAAATTTCTAATTTTCATAAGAAACAGAATTGGTTATTGTTCTTAAAACTGTTAAAGCGCTTCAAAGTTACAGTATTTCCAGCACAATAATCAAATAAGTGTGAAAATATATTATATCTTCACACTTATTAAATTGAAATGATAGTTTTTCGCGCTTGTGAATAATTATTTGGCTTTGCGCGCCATCTCTATCATTGCAGAGAGCTCAGCCACGGCGTCATCGTCAGAACCGCCGAAACCGGTAATCTGGAAACGGATATGCCCCTGCTTGTCAATGATGAACTTAGCGGGGATACCATCTACACCAAAGGCCTTGACAGCCTTGTTGGTCTTTGTCTCGGGGTCTTTGGTGTCCATGACGAGATGGAACTCATCGTAGCCGTTGTCGTGGAGATAAGCTTTGGCATCCTTGTTGGCCTGCTCTGCAGTGCCACGCTCCCAGGTGTGGATGAAGAGGAATACGACGTCAGAGTCATTCTTGTATTTCTCCACCGTCTTTTTCATTGCAGGCAGTGAGCGCTTGCAGGGACCGCACCAGGTAGCCCAGAAGTCGAGGACAACGACCTTGCCACGGAGTTTGCTGAGCTGGACGGTGTTGCCATCAATATCCTTGAGGATGAAGTCGGGGGCCGGCTTGTCGATCATCTTCTCAGGAATCTCGGCAATCATCTCGTCGATACGGTCCTTATTGATGCTCTTGACATAGTCGTCGAAGCCGTCGGCATTGCCGTTGACCTTTGTCCAGGTCTGCTTCATCAGCTCCTGGGAAGCTTTACCGGCATCACCATCACGCAGCAGTCCGTCGAGATAGGTCCAGGTCTGCATCGTCATGCCGTGGTCGAGGGCCAGCTTCCAGTAGCTCAAGCTGCGCTCCTGCTCGTCGACCTTGGAGTTGAAGAGCTTCCAAGCCTCATCGGCCTGACCATTGTCGGCAAGCCAGTCGGCATAGTCAGCATAGAGCTGGCCATACTGGCGTTTCTCTCTGTTGCCGGCGGTGGGCAGCGCCTTGTCAGCCATCTCGCAGCTTTCTTTCAGCAGTTTTCCTGCGACATCGCTCTTGCCCGCCTTGACGAGCGGATCGGCGATGGCGCTACAAATCATGCTACGCCACAAAGGACTGCTGCACTTATTGGTATATTCCACCGCTTTATCCACGTTTCCCTCTTTGGCATAGGTGTTGGCAAGGAGGTAGAGCGCCTGGTCAGCAACATCATCGTTGCCAAACTTCTTGAGGGGGAACCGCTTGAGCCAGTTCTTGTAGGCTTTCTCCATGGCGGCGCCACCCTTGATATCCTCCATGGCAAACATAGCCGTGCTACGGGCCGTAGTGCCATTGGGGAATTTCTTCTGCAAGGCCTTATACAAGGTTTCAGCAGTCTTGGAGTCTCCTAAACCGGAGTAGCCATAGACGGCATTGAGCATATCAGACTCCTTGTTGCTCTTGGCCAACTGGGCAAGCTCGGTCTTGAACTTGTCAAGCTGCTCACCACCGGCCTTAGCAGCCTGGGTAGCCTGTCTGTAAAAATCTCTTTCCTGCGCCTGGGCACAGAGCGTCAGCAGAGCCAGGCATAACATTAAAACAATTTTACGCATCGTATGATTTTAATTTGAATCAATAATTGCTTAACGGCAGCAGAGAAGCATCATCATAAGATGTTATCAGATGATTGACATAGACAAGACTCTTCATCTTGCCTTCTCCACTGATGGTAAACACCGCATCACCTACCGGCTCTCCGCCTATCATGTTGTAGAAGTAGAGCTTGTAAGCATTGCCTTTCTGCGTTCCGATGACCAAATAGTCGAACGAGGAATCACTGCTTGTGAAATATCTGTTGCTGACATAAGTAATCTGCTCGTCAGCACCGATGCCTTTCAATGTCAGCTCTTTCTCAGCGGACTCATGCACCAGGTCATAGCTGTAGAGTTTGTTATTATCAACCGAATAGGCGATGGTAGCCGTCTTACCATTGAAAGCCCGCACCGTAGCCTTGGCAAAATGACTGTCAGCTGGCACCTCGCGTACATCGTCAATATCCGCCTTGGCAGAGGATGCCGAAAGGGTATAGAGATAATACTTGGCAGGCGTGGTGTTGCTGCGGAAGAGGAAGTAAGAACTTCCTGCCAGGGCCTCACTGTGGCCGCAGGCTATGCAGGTGGCATCAATGCCTGTGGCTGAATAACCGGCTACGGCAGAAGCAACGGTCATCTTGTCGCCATTATAATTGATGGCCTCAATAGACTTAGCGGCATCCGACCAATAGAGAACGGCGTAAAAGCTGGAAGAGCCACCGCTGGTTACAAATTCACTGGCGGCATCACCATTGCTGGCTCCGAAGATACCAGAGCCTGATGCTGACGCATTATAAACGCCATTGCTCGTGGCATAGAAATTGTCGAAATAGCCATGTATCGCTTTGTAAGGCTTTTCGCCTTCCACCAGATCGTAATGCACATTAGCCGGCGAGATGATGGTGCTGGCATCTTGCAGACTGACAAAGCGCATAGAATCGGCTTCCGTAGCGAGGAAGAGCGTATTGACAGTAGCCTTATCGCCCTGACTGTTGACGTAAGGAGTTTCATATATCAGGTCCATGCTCCGAGGAGCACCTGGCATGGCTGCACCACGATAGTTGGCAAGGACATTGCTGACGAGCGTCTTCTTGGTAGGATGGTAGAGGTCGAGGTCGGTATTGCCGTCACCATTTTCCTTAAGAACATAGTATCCGTCGGCCAAAGCCGATGCCGTGCTTAGAGAGGTGACGACCTGTTGGCTGTAGCCCGTAGACTTGGATTTGACGGTGTAGATGAGCGTATACTGACCATCGGGCAGATCTACCGACATATCCAAGTTGCGGTCATGGCTCAGCGTGTCGGCCTTGGGAAAGGTCGTCGTATTGGTCGAGGCATCATAATAGCTCTCCATACCCTTGGAAGTAAGATAGTAGGTCCAGAGATACTCTAAGTCGTCATCGCCAAACGAGGAGGTGATGGTAGGCGTGATGGAGAGCTTCTCATTGCTGAACGACTCGATGTTATAGCTTTTCTCTATGCCGCCCAAGTCGATATAGTTTTTGCCCGGTGTACCATAGTCGGAATCATCGGATGCGCAGCTCGCCAACAGCATCAAGGTCAGAGCAGGCAGCGTCAACAGTGATAGTGCATATCTTATTTTCATATTCTTCTGTGTTTTATACTTGATGTAAAGCGATTACCAACCAAAGGCCACGAGGGTGCCGTCGGCTTCCTGCAGATAAGGCAATCCGGCAGCCTTGCGACGCTGGTTCTCGGCATCGAGGGCTTTGTCAAGCTTGCTGATGTAGTAGTTGACCATGTCGAAGTCGTTCTGCACACTGGTGATGAACGTGTCATCCCACTTCTTGCCGGTGACATCAATCATAAACTGATGCTTCACAGGTCCCCACTGGCCAAAATAATAGTTCATTGCTCCGGCCCATGCCGTAGGCTTCGCCAGCTCATTGGTGATGGAAATGGTCATGGAGGAGTTGGTGAAGTAACCGGTCTGGAAGACATCGTTGGGCTTGAGCGCGATGTTCAGCCGGTAGGTGGCGTTATCAAGGGAGGCATCACGCAGAACGATGATGGGGACACGGGCATAATTCTTATGAGCGGGGACGAACATGTATTTCTTCACGCCCTCATCATCGAGCGAGACATAGTGCTTGCCGGGCACAGCGTCGTTGTCGCCGGTAGCAATCTGCTGGAGCTCGAAAGGCCGGTCCTTATCGGAAAGGAAGCCCATAGTGTTGAGCTGTATCCAGATGGTGTCACGCTGCTTGCCGCCACTGAAGACGAAGGAATAGTTCACACGTCCGCCGGAATACTGCGTATAGTCGAAATTCAGACGGGCCTGCGAGTCACTGTACGTGGGCAAGTCCTGTTCGCAGCCGGCTAAGGCGAAGGCTAATGCGAACACTGAAAGAAAAGATATTATCTTGTTCATAGTGATAGCTATTTAGAAGTTGAAGAAGAGGTAGTGCCATTGGGATCATACTCCGTAGTGGGAAGTGGCAGGACATACTGGTCGTCGGACATGGCACTCGTACCGAAGAGCATCCACTGCACACCCCAGCGCTTGTAGGCGTAGAAGGTCTGGCCCTCGCCATAGAACTCACGGGTGTACTCGTACTCCAGCTCTGTCTTCACGGCGTCGAGGCTGGTGAAAGCATTCTGGGCGTTGACATTGTGCGAGGCCATGTAGGTAGTGTAGAGACTGTTGGCTTCGGCTAAGTCGTCGGTGCTCTCCATAGCGATGAGGTAGAGCTCGGAGAGACGCATCATCGGCATGAGCTGTATCTTGAAAAGCAACGTGCTGTAGCTGGAAGCGGAGGTATAGTCGGCCGTATTGTAATAGTACTTTTTCAGCGCGGGTATCTTGATGCTGCTCACGTTATGAGAGTCATGATTCCACCAGTACAGATAACGGTTGTCACTGGTAGTGTTATGGCCGTTGTAGAGCTGCTTGTCGAGCATATTGGTCGTGATATGCAACATGGAGTTCTCATCCGAGAGGACATCTCCACCGCCAAGGAGCGAGAACGCATAGGAAGAGAGTTTGCGGTTGCTCAGGGCAAAGATGCATTCATCGGGCAGGGTGCCATAGGACACGGTCGAGCCATTCAACGACACACCGAGGTCTTTGGTACCCGCCAACTCCATAAACGGCTCCCCATTGACCTTGGCATTGATGACGGCCATGGCGTCTTTGTAGGCGGTGGCACGGTCGCCGATGTAGAGAGCCAAACGCGCCTCCATGCCTTTCACAGCGAAATAGTTCAGACGGAACTGGCGGTACTGCATGAAGTCATCGTTGAGATTGGCGGGAGTACTGCCCTGATTGTTCAATGAATGAACATCGTATTTCAAGATAGGGTCTGACTGGCCGAGGAGCTCCTCAGCACGGCTGAGGTCAGCCTGCAACATCTTCACATAGTCATCGAAGCCATACCAGGCGGCCTGCTCGTTGATACCTGTCTTGGTGGCATAGGGCAGGCGCACCGTCTTCTTGGCATTCTGGGGCATCTGACCGAAGAGACGGAGAACGTCGAACTGGCAATAGGCACGCAAGGCCAGGGCCTCACCCTCAACGACATTGCGAGCGTCGCCATCGGTGATAGCACCGTTGTTGACATGCTCAAGAATCTTATTGGCCTGGGCCACGACATTGAAAAGTCCGCCATAGATGGCCTTGATGGCGCTTTCTGTCTCTGTTGCCGTATAGAGATGATGGTAGAAATAGTAATCCTCTGGCAGTTGCGACTGGCTGGGCTCACTCCACAGACAGGCCATATCCTCGATATCGCTCATGGTGAGGCGCTTGCCGTAGAGGTCGGTGCCGGCCATGGTGGCATAGCAACCGGACAGCGCGTCCTTGAAACCCTGATAAGACTTAAAAAGGTCTTTCTCGCGCTCCTCGGTCTCGGGCTTGACGTCGAGCCACTCTGAGCAGGAACCGAAGAGGGCGGCGGCGAGCAACAAGAAGAGCGACCAACTGAAATATCTTGTTTTCATAGCTTGAGTTCTTATATATAATAATGTGTAGGTTTAGAATGTCAATGTGACGGTGCCCTGTACGTTGCGTGCATACGGATAGCTCGTACCGCGCTCATACTTCACCGACGACCAATAGAAGAGGTCAGAAGCGTTGATGGCAAAAACCAGTGACTCCAAGCCCGTATGGGTATGCAGCCAGTCGTTGTTCCAACGGTATTGCAGGCTCATGCTCTGCAACTCCAAGACGCGGTCGTCGAAGACATAGCGTGAGGTGGCATGTGTCGTTGCGGTATCGTCATTGAAATTCCGGAAGAAGGTGACGTCGCCAGGATTCATCCAGCGGGAAGAGAGCACGCGCTCATCGACATTCTTTCGGCCGATAGTGGCGCGGTTGACCTCCACACGGTCGCGGAGCGTCGTATTGAAGAGCTTGCCGCCGAAATGATAGCCGAAGGAGACATTGAACGTGAAGTCGCGCCACATAATCATCGTGCGGAAGTTGCCTCGCCAGAGCGGCTGCGAGCTACCGAGGTAGACTTTGTCGGAAGCGTTCCATGTGGAAGTGAGGTTACCGTTACGATCGTAGAAGACCTCCTCACCCGTGCTGGGATCGATACCTGCGGAGCGCACAGCATAGATGGCGTTGAGCGGCTTGCCCTCATAGAAGAGGTTGCTGACATCGACATCCTGCGAGAGATAGAGCTCGTTCTGCTCCTTGATGGCATCGGAAAGCTTGACGATGGTATTCTTGTTATAGACCATCTGACCGCCTACCATCCAGTTGAAGCGACGATTGCTGTCACGGATGATATAAGCGTTGAGCGAAGCCTCGAAGCCGGAGTTGCGCATGGTGCCCACGTTGGCCGTATAGGACGAGAAGCCGGAAGACAGCGGCAGATCCATAGCCGAAAGCAGGTTGCTGGTGGTCTTACGATAGTAGTTGAACTCGAAGTTGATGCGATTGTCAAGGACACCGATCTCTGTACCAAAGTTCCACTCCTTGGTCTTTTGCCAGGTAAGGTTGGAGTTGCCCAATCCCATCATCCGTGCGGCTGCCCACGTAAGGTAGCGGTTGTCATTGCTGTACTGGTATGTAGTGTAGGCGCTCTCGGTGGTGAAGTCTTGCGTACCGGTGACACCATAAGAAGCCTTCAGTCGGAGATTGCTAAAGATGTGCTGGTCCTTCATGAACTTCTCTCGATGGATATTCCATCCGATACCGGCGCTCCAGAACGGTGCAAAGCGCTTGTCGCTACCAAACTTAGAGCTGCCGTCGACACGATAGCTCAAATCTAAATAGTAACGGTTGTCATAGGTGTAGTTGGCATTGCCGGTGAGACCGACAAGGCGCGCTTTCGTCCGAGCGCCCGTAGGATGACTGTCGAGTTTATACTGCGCTGCATTGCTGATAAGGTTCAGATCCGAGTTGGAGAAGCCCTCGGCCGTGAAACCGTAGTTGTAGGCATTCTCCTCTGAGATGGAGTAGTCGACACCAACATAGACCTGATGCTTGTCTGCAAAGGTACGGGTGTAGCTGGCCGTGACATTGCCACTATAGAGATTGTCCGTTCCGGTACCATAAGTGTACTGACCTTTGCGCAGCTGTCCGCTGGCGGTCTGATACTCAGAAGATGTAAAATAAGAGTGCTCGGCAGGAAGGAAATAGTCAGAGGAGTTACGGGTGGTGGTGACACCGAGCTTGGCTCTGAGGCGCAGACCCTCCAAAATCTGCCATTCCACCGAGAAATTATTGATAAAGGTGAAGTACTCGCTCTTGTTGATAGTGTTCAGCGAGGCATCATAGAGCGGGTTGCCGATGAGGTTGGTGCTATGGGCGTAATCGTAGAAGGTTTTCACCAAATTGCCGTTTTCATCGTAAGGATTGTTGTACGGTTCCATGTCGACATAGTTCTGGAAAGAGCCGTACTTGCTCTCCTTGGCATGGTTGCTGGTGATGCTGGTGTAGTTGCGAAAGATAAGGTTGTTGACGGAGTACATCAGCGTGATGTCGCCATTGAGATTCTTACGGCTGGAACCCTTCATGGCTCCCTGGACATCGTTGTAACCTAACGAAGCCGCCCAGCGGAAAGCATCGGCACCACCATCAAGACGGATGTTATAGTTCTGACCCACCCCGGTGTGGACGGGCTTGTGCAGCCAGTCAATGTCCAAGCCATTGAGGACATTCTGCAAACGCTCGTTATAATACTTAGCATAGGTTTGCTTATTATCAAGATAATTAGGATCATAGAGGCCCACAGCCTTCTCAAGCTGCAACTTCTGGGCGGCATTGAGCAGATGATATGTGCCCAAGTCAGGAATCTCAAGGCTCAGTCCTGCCTTAGCCGTAACGCGCAGTTTGCCCTGCTTAGGCTGTTTGGTCACTACCACAATGACGCCATTGGCACCACGCGAGCCATAGATAGCCGTGGCCGCGGCATCCTTGAGGATGTTGATGCTCTCTATCTGGTCGTCGTTGTAGTCCATAAGCTTGGTGAGCGTAATCTCAAAGCCATCGAGGATGATGAGCGGCGTATTTACCGTCTGCTCTGCATTGGTATTAAACTCCTCCACATTCATCGGCAGCGTTGAGGAGCCTCGGATGCTCAGATTGGGCAATACGTTGGGGTTACTACCCGCTGCGTTGTTGATAGGGAAGTTGATGCTGGCATCAATATTCTTCAGCGTCTGGAGAAGGTTGGAGCCGCGATACATCTCCAACTTCTCTTTTCCCACCGTAGACACGGCGCCGGTGTAGCTCTCCTTGGCCTTGCGGAAGATACCAGTCACAACGACCTCGCCAACCTGCTTGGTGTCGTCTTCAAGATAGATCTTCATCTCACGCGCCAACTTCAAACGCTGTGACTTCATACCCACATAAGAAACTTCAACCTCGGGACTGCCTGAAAGGAAGTAGTCGAAATGGAAGGCGCCATTGACATCCGACACGGTAACAATCTTTGTACCGAGAATCTTTATCTGAGCTCCAATGATGGGTTCGTGAGTCTTCTTGTCAAAGACATAACCGCCAACAGACTGCAACTGCTGACTATTTTGTTTAGTCTGGTCATGGCGCTTGACAATATTAATGAACTTGCCGTCTACCTTATAAGTAAGGTTGGTGTTCTCCAATGCCTTGTCAAGGATCTGCAGAGCCGTAGCGTTGGAAGCACGAAAATTAACTGAATATTTGTTGACATCGTCATAAGTGAACAGAAACTTGTAAGACGATGCATCTTCCAGACGCTGGAAGACGGACACCAATGGCTCGTTGCGGAACGACATCGTAAGACCTACCTTCTGTGCATACAGAGGAAGTGACGACAGCGTCACCACAAGGGCGAACAGGTGCATGAGAAGCGTTCGTTTCATACGCGATTTAACTTTATGTGGTAATCTTTCATCTTTTTAATACGACGGTAGAAGAGAAAAGGTTACTAAAAAGTAACATTTTTGCAGCAAAAACAAACATTTATGCATTTTATAGGTGCCAGCAGATAATAAAGTCTATAAAAATGACTAATTTTGCCAAAAGTAGGGAATGCGCAGTAACATTCTCCTTTATCTATGAGTAGAGAGAGCGATTTTGACAAAATCTTCAGAACTTACTACGAGCAGATGGTGCGATTCGCACATCAGTTTGTAGCTGACAATGACGACTGCCACGACATCGTGACGGCTGTCTTTGAAGACGTGTGGCGCAACTTCCCATCCATAGATGTCAGTACAATACAACCTTATCTATATAAGACAGCACGCAACCGCGTCATCGACTTTCTCAGACACGACGCCAAGCGGCAACGCTATGCAGAATACGTCAAAAAGATGACGGAGCATTGCGAGGATCCGGAATATGCCGCAGAGAGAGAACACCATCTGCACATTATTGAAGATATTCTTAAACGCATAGGACCACCGACAAGCGAGGTGCTCCGTGCCTGCTATATAGACGGAAAGAAATATCAGGAAGTAGCTGAAGAGATGGGGATGAGCCTTGCTTCAGTAAAGAAACATATGGTGAAGGCTTTAAAAATGGTGAGGGAGATAAAAAAATCACTAAAACTGTAACCATTCGGCAAACAGCAACGTATAACTAAACAGAATGGACAACAGACACATCGACATAGAAGAAAAAGCGCTTGACATCATCAGTCACGATGACCTCACACCGCAACAACTCGACGAGATTGAAAACTCGGCCGAGCTGAGAAGCTGTGTGCAGGATGCCCTCGACTTACGCACTGCCTTACAAAAGAACGGCGAGACCGTCGATGTAGAGAAGGAACTGAGAGATTTTAAAAACAGCCACGAAACGCCTGACACATCGAACACGGACTTTGATGAATCAATGAAACCTATCAGTGAGCCCAGGAAAACAAATATCAAGCTGATTTCATACCTTGTTGCCGCAGCCGCCGTTCTGACAGGCTTTGTCTTCATTGTGAATCATTTTCTGCCGGTTCCATCGGGCAGAAGCCCTTACTTCTATAGTGCTAAAACACAGACAGGAATCAGCCTCACCACCACAAATGGTTCAGAGGCTACGCTGAGCCCGAACACCAAACAGAACACCTCTCTGACCATTGATGATTTCCGCCGTATCCTTGACGACCCTGAGGAGGTACGCGAATTGACGCTTAATATACCTGTAGGCAAGTCGGCAGACTTCACCCTTTCAGACAGCACAAAGGTCTACCTTGCTCCTGGTAGCAAGCTGACGTTTCCTTCCACCTTCTCTTCTGACAAGCGCATTGTCAAACTCGATGGAATGGGATATTTCAAGGTAAAGCATGATGCCTCACGACCTTTCACAGTCCTTACCGACAACACTGCAACGACGGTTCTCGGAACAGAGTTTATGGTGGACAGCCATAATAGCAACATATCTCTTGTCAGCGGAAAGGTCAGTGCGAGGAGCTTAAATGGAGGAAGTAGAGCTGTCATCATACGTCCCGATGAAATGGTACATTTTGGGAGTGACGGCAAGGCAAGGCTCTCAGAAATAGACACTACGCCCTTGAAAGCCTGGCGTGACGGGTATCTGTATTTTGACAATGTAGAGCTGCGAGACATCATGCTCGCTATCGGTGCCAACTTCAACAAGAACGTGGAGTTCCGGAGCCACCGCGCAGAGCACTACCGCATGAAGTTCATCACAGAACGGAATAAAGGCGTTGCGGCCGCCATAGACATGATGAACAGAATGGAGAAGGTGACTGTCACCTTACACGGCAACACCATTGTAGTTGACGATTTCCACGAAAAGTGATTACTTCTTTCTATACTCTTTCGGCGACATACCGCTGCGCTCCTTGAAGAACTTTCCCATGAAGCTCTGATTCGGGAAGTTCAACTGCTGTGCTATCTCCTTGATGGTAAGATTGGTGTTTTTCAAGACCACACGCAACTCTAACATCACATAGCTGTCTATCCAGTCACTTGGCGTGCGACGGCTAATCTGCCTGACACTCTCGGAGAGATATTTAGGTGTGATGCTCAGTTCTTTGGCGTACCACCCCACCCTACGCTCATGCTTGAAGTTTTTCTCCACCAAAGTGATGAAAGCCATAAAGATTTCCTCAGCACGACTGTTCTTCCTGTCATCCTCAAGACTGAATACTTTCCAGAACAGGTTACCGGCATCATAGAGAAAGGCCTGAAGCAATGCCCTCACCGTGTCACGACGAAAGCGGTGGTTGACTTCCGACACCTTCTGACGGATGAGAAGATAGAAATTGAGAATACTTCGTGCATCCTCCCTGCTCATCGGAAAGACAGGATGCAGACGCGAGAAAAGATAGATGGAAGATAAATCACGCATGCCGGAAAGAACTTCCTGAACATACTCTGAGGATATGAAGACAATACGCGCCACGCAATCCGGACTTATCCGGACTCTGTCAAGGACCTGCCCGGCGCTGACGATGATGCAGTGCCCTGCTGTGACGACCTGATGGATGGTATCAACATCGTACTCTGCCTGCCCTTTATCACAGAAGCCAAAGAGGAAGCACCCCATGCGCTTGGCCTCAGAAGGAAGGTTAAGAGTCTTGACGTCGTCGATCAGGGCAAGATCATCACCCAGACTCATGTTATCAGATGCTTTCCCTACACTTTCTATGGTAATATATTTCATCGTTACAGAGAGCCCTCTCCGGGCAATGGTTTCTTATTATCAACAAACCTGGAAAACAAGCCACAAAGGTGGGCTCTGCTTTCCAGGCATCTTTTCAAAGAAACGGGACTAAGCCCCACATAGCATCACTATTTATTTGCTTTCATCAAAGGCGGCCTTCTCAGCGGCTGCAATGATTTCCTCACGACTCTTAGCCTTAGCAGAGATGTCGCTGAGGTCGAACTCATCGTCATGATTTGCTCCGGCAGCATCATCAACCGGCTGCTCCATGACTGTCTCATGACGCTCGCTGTCAGCGCTCTCGTCCTCACTGTAGACGCGCTCCCGGAAGGTTGTGGTGTGTTTAACCTCCTCACCCTGACCGGTGCTGACCATGAAAGCCTGCGCTTCATTGGTATCGGGAAGCGCATTGACGGGCTCTTCCTCCATCTTGGTGCGTTCACCCTTAGCAGCAAAGACCTCATCAATGAACTGTGGCTCGCGTTTGAGTTTGTCAAGGGTCTCTTTAGAAGCCTTCTGCTGACTTTCCTTCTTGGAAAAGCCATCACCACTGCAGCCAGGCACTCCTTCAAGCAGTATCTGGTAGCAGAACGTAGGACTTCCATTCTTATCCTTGCCACCCTTGACAAGCTTAAACTCCATCTTCACCTTGTTCTTCTGAGTCCACTCTATGAGTTTGCTCTTGAAGTTGACTTCCTTATAAGCAACCTTATCGATGTTTATCATCTGGGAGAGGATGCGATTCTCCAAGAAATGCATGCAGGCATCATAGCCGCGGTCGAGATAGAGGGCACCGACAAGGGCCTCAAAAGCATTACCGCCTAAATAGCTGTTGTGCATATTGGAGCGTCCGCTCGACAGGATAAGCTTGTTGATACCCATCTCCTGCGCAAGTTTGTTGAGTGTGTCACGCTGCACGAGTTTAGAGCGTGTGTTGGTGAGGAATCCCTCACGCTTGCCGGGGAAATGCCGATAGACAATATCACCGACGGCACAGTCGAGGACGGCATCACCCAGGAACTCCAAGCGCTCGTTGTTGACGGGCTTGCCTTTCTTGTTCCGGTGCATGACACTCTTGTGCATCAGCGCCAGCTTATAATAGCTGATGTCATGCGGGTACATCCCAATAATGTTGTATAAGGAAGAATAAAGCTCCTTCTCCTTACGGAAAGGGAGCCTTATACGGTCTATTATGTTGATAAGCATAATGGTGTTAATCGGCATACTTCTTAAAGATGACGCAAGCGTTGTGACCACCGAAGCCGAAGGTGTTGGACAGAGCCGCACGCACCTCGCGCTTCTGGGGCTTGTTGAACGTGAAGTTCATCTTGTAGTCCAAGTCGGGGTCATCGTCGCCCTCAACATGGTTGATAGTAGGCGGCACAATATCATTCTTCACGCTAAGCACGCAAATCATAGCCTCAACAGCGCCAGCAGCACCCAGCATATGACCTGTCATACTCTTTGTAGAACTGATATTCACACGGTAAGCATCATCCCCGAAGAGGTCCTTGATAGCCTGAGCCTCAGAGAGGTCACCGACATGTGTCGACGTACCATGTACGTTGATATAGTCGATATCCTTTGTCGTGAGGTGGGCATCCTCGAGCGCAGCCTTCATGACGAGCTTGGCACCGAGACCCTCAGGATGAGACTTAGTGATGTGATAAGCGTCAGCACTCATTCCCTCGCCGACAAGCTCGGCGTAGATATGCGCACCACGCTTCTGTGCATGCTCCAGTGTCTCCAGAACGAGACAGCCGGATCCCTCTGCCATGACGAAACCATCGCGGCTGGCGCTAAATGGGCGACTGGCATGCTCAGGGTCATCATTACGTGTTGACAGGGCGTGCATAGAGCAGAAGCCACCCAGGCCACAGTCTGTGATAGCTGCCTCAGCGCCACCGGCCAGGATGACGTCCGCCTTACCAAGACGCAGCAGGTTGAATGCATCGGCCAGCGCATGGCTTGAAGAAGCACAGGCGCTCGTCGTCACATAGTTAGGACCACGGAATCCGAAATGGATGCTGATCTGACCGGCTGTGATGTCGGATATCATCTTGGGGATGAAGAATGGGCTGAACTTAGGACCTTCCTCATAGTGCTGGCCATAGAACATCACCTCTTCCTGGAATGTCTGAATGCCGCCGATACCGATACCATAGATGACACCGATACGGTTCTTGTCCTCCTTATCAAGATCCATTTTAGAATCCTCCACAGCCTGCATGGCGGCAGCCATACCGAGCTGGGTGCAACGGTCCATCTTGCGGGCGTCTTTTCTGTCTATATAAGCCAGAGGGTCGAAACCCTTGACCTCGCACGCAAACTGGGTCTTGAACTTAGAAGGATCAAACAAAGTAATAGGAGCCGCACCGCTCTTACCGGCAAGGAGATTCTTCCAAGCCTCCTCAACGGTATTGCCTACCGGAGTGAGAGCGCCGAGTCCTGTTACTACAACTCTGTTTAATTCCATTTACTATAAATTTTATAAAAAAAGCGTTTAATGTCATCCATTAAACGCTATAGGCGTGACGCCGAAACTTATTTTGCGTTCTCCTGGATGTAGTTGATGGCATCCTGAACAGTCTGGATGGTTTCAGCCTTGTCGTCAGGGATGGAGATACCGAACTCCTTCTCGAACTCCATGATGAGCTCAACAGTGTCCAGAGAGTCTGCGCCGAGATCGTTGGTGAAGCTTGCTTCAGGCTTTACGTCTGCCTCATCAACACCTAACTTATCCACGATAATTGCCTTTACTTTTGATTCAATGTCTGACATAATTGTAGTTGAAATTATTAATGATATAAATGTATTTTACACAAAAGCGAGTGCAAAGTAACTAACTTTTCGGCAATTACGCAAATTTATCATTAAAAAAATGCCTTTACCATGCACAAACAACCTTGCATTGTGCAAATATCCGCACATTTTATCTTATTTTATTGCGTTTGGTGTTGTTTAGTTCAGATTAAGTTACTACCTTTGCATCAAACCGAAAACAAACATTAGCAAAATGTCATTTACAGAGCAATGCAATGAGGTCTTTCACAAGGCCATTGAGGACTATCATGTCAAAGACGACATTGACACGCCCATCAGCAATCCCTACAATCACGATACCATAGAGAACCGTCTCTACCTGAAGTGCTGGATTGACACCGTGCAGTGGCATCTCGAGGACCTCATCCGCGACCCACATATCGACCCGCAGAACGGCATGGCACTAAAGCGCCGCATCGACAGGTCCAACCAGGACCGTACCGACCTTGTGGAGCAGATAGACTCATGGTTCCGCCAGTACTTCTCTGATGTCAAGCCCTTGCCCGAGGCCACACTCAACACCGAGAGCCCCGCATGGGCTGTTGACCGCCTCTCTATCCTCGCGCTGAAAATTTACCATATGCGGGAGCAGGTGGAGCGGAAGGATGCCTCAGAGGAACATCGTAACCGCTGCCAGGACAAGCTCAATGTCCTTTTGGAACAGCAGAAAGACCTCAGCCTGGCTATCGACCAACTTCTCGACGACATCAAGGCCGGAAGAAAGTACATGAAGGTATACCGCCAGATGAAGATGTATAACGACCCGAGCACCAACCCCGTACTTTATTCTTCCAATCAGGCCACCAAGGCCAACGGGGCTGATTAGCCTAACCAGAGAAAAGACTGATCAACAACCATGAAGACTGAGCATATTCTTATCATCCGCTTCTCCGCACTTGGCGATATCGCCATGACGGTGCCGGTGGTCTATGCTCTTGCCAAGGAATATCCCGATGTGCGTGTGACCATGCTCTCGCAGCCCTTTGCAAGACCGCTCTTCGAGGATTTAGCCCCCAACGTAAGCTTTATGGGAGCCGACATCAAGGAAGAATACAAAGGCATCAAAGGCCTCAATGCGCTCTACAGACGTCTCACAGCTAAGAACTTCACCGCTGTGGCCGACCTGCACAACGTCCTCAGGTCCAGTTACCTGCGTATGCGCTTCAACCTCGACCAGAACCATGTCGCACACATCAACAAGCACCGGGAAGAACGGCGAGAACTGACATCACAGAAGAACAAAGTACTTAGACAGCTGCCGACGTCGTTTGAGAACTACGCCGAGGTCTTTGCACGACTGGGGTACCCCATCCATCATTTTGACTTCACTTCCATCTTCACACCGCCTCAGGACAGTCTCCGCCAACTGCCTGCCGCCATCGGCGACAAGAAGGATTTCCAGCAATGGATAGGTATCGCTCCCTTTGCGGCCCACCAAGGCAAGGCTTATCCCCTGCGACTCATGGAGATGGTCATCGAGGGCATCGTGAAGAGACATCCTTCCTGCCGCGTCTTCCTCTTCGGTGGAGGCGACAAGGAGCGGGAGCTGCTCGACGACATCGTCAAAAAGCACGAGAGATGCACCAACGTTGCCGCCACGCTCCACGGCTTGCACGAAGAGCTGGTCCTCATGAGCCATCTCGATGTCATGGTCAGCATGGACTCCGCCAACATGCACTTGGCTTCCTTAGTGGGCACCACAGTGGTAAGCATCTGGGGCGCCACACATCCGTATGCCGGATTCATGGGATGGCAACAGCGTGAAGACAATGCCGTCCAAGTGGCAATGCCCTGCCGTCCATGCTCCATCTTCGGCAACAAGCCTTGCTTCCGCGAAGACTACGCCTGCCTCTACGACATCACGCCGGAGGCTATTATTAATAAGGTGGAAGAGAATCTGAAATAATTCAGAAGCATAGCTGAGGACATACTGATTAGCAGAACTTCTGTAAGTATTCAGACTGACATATCACAACAAACGCCAAAGGTGACCATCACCTTTGGCGTTTGCCGTATTTATTGGGCCGCAATCGCAGGCCGCCATTTCATCAGAAACTCTGTCAGCGCCTGACGGATAGAGCGCATCCCGAACTGCTCGGTATGGATGTCCTTGAGCGGTATCCATTGCCACGTGGCAGCATCGTCCTCGGCACGGATATTGTCATAGTTCAGGACCTTGCAGAGATAGAAGAGGTCCAAGGTCGGGATATGCATACCGGAATAATAGTAGACATTGGGATAGCTGAAGAGATAGGTAGCCTCAGTAACCTGAAGGTTGGTCTCCTCCTTCACTTCCCTCTTGATACCTTCCTCGCCACTCTCCCCGATATCGGCAAAGCCACCGGGCAGGTCGAGGGTGCCCTTTGCAGGCTCTTTCTTGCGGGTAAGAACGAGAAGCTCATTCTTGTCATTGAGGATGAAGGCTGCCGTAGCCGCGCTCGGGTTGATATAATACTCGAAACCACAGTTGCTGCATTTCTTGCTCTTCTCGTCGTGTACGTCAAAATGCTTGCTGCCGCAGGCAGGACAATACTTAAACTTTTCTAAAGGATGCATAGCGGATAATGGATTAGAGTAAGGATTTGATGGCTGCATCGAGGTCCGAAATCTGCGAGTCACGTTTTTGCAGCACATTGTTCTTATCGATGAGGAAGAAAGTCGGCACCGTCTGAACATTATATTGAGATGCCGCCGTAGCGCTACCCTCGTCGTCACGGACGCTGATCCATGGCAGAGCCGCAACCTGTTCCTTCCAGAAATGCTCATCAGGATCCAGGCTGACCTGGTAGATTTCCAGCCCCTGTGCATGGTATTTATTATACAGCTCACGCATCTTCATGATTCGCTCCGTACTGCCCTTGGAGGCGAAGATATGGAAGTCGAGCAGCACCACCTTGCCTTTCAATGCCGACAGCTTGTGGATGACCCCTTCCCTGTCAGGCAGGGCAATATCGATAATACCCGCCGTAGAGACCTTCGAAGCGTCCACGGCCTGCTGCTGTTGCGCCTGAACGATGCGCAAGTCTTTCATACCGGCCAAAGCTATATTGTGAAGGTTCTTGCCACGTTCCGAGTTCGGATAGTAGGTATCCCAGCTTGTGGCCACAGCCGCATAGACCTGCACGTCCTGCTTGGAGCTGTGAGGGTCGAAGATAAGCATCGGGCGACCACCGACAGATATCGTCTGGAAGAGCGCAAAATAGGAATAGGCACGCATGGGAGCCTTGAAGATGTAGTTGCGCTTTACATTATCTTTATAGACATTGACGACCGTCTGGATGCTGTCGCCCTCTTTCTGATAAGGCACGTTAGGGTCGGCGACAATATCGTTGACCTGAGCCTGAAGCTCCATCTGCATCAAGGCCAGCTCCTTTATCTTGGCACACTCATCGGAGCCCTCAATGGTATATTGCGACGACATGGTCGGATAGGCAGCCTTCACCGTGATATTCTCTGTGGAGTCGACAGCCACGTTGATAAGCTGGCCGGCAATGCGAAGACGGTAAAACTCCGGATTGGAAGGTGCCGCGGCATCAAAAGAGAAACTGCCGTCCTCACCAAGCTTCACAGAGTCGACAGTGACAGGGCCATTGAGACTCATATTCTCAAAATAAAGCAAGGAATCCTTAGCCCCGCTAATGGTGCCGGAGACATGGAATTTCTTCTGCGTACAGGACGTCACACAAAAGGCAGCAAAGACGATGACTGCCAAAGATAAATAACGGCGTATTTGCATTTTGGTATTTTTTTCTTGCGTTAGTAGTTGCAAAGTTACGGCGTAATCATCAAAAAAACAAAAAATATTGCCCTTTTCTTTCCACAACTTATTTATAATGTGTACCTTTGCCAACGATTTTTAGATGTTAGACAAAACAATAAGTTTTTTAGATTTTTAGATGAACGTTATTACAAAGACCGTCCAATTGCCTGATGGAAGGACCATCTCAATTGAGACAGGAAAGGTTGCCAAGCAGGCCGACGGCGCTGCTGTTCTCCGTCTGAACAACACCGTCCTCCTCGCTACCGTTACAGCAGCCAAGGAAGCAGTACCGGGTACTGACTTCATGCCGATTACCGTAGATTACCGCGAAAAGTATTATGCCACAGGCCGTTTCCCGGGCGGCTTCACCAAGCGTGAGGGCAAGGCAAGTGATGAGGAGATTCTTATCTCCCGTCTTGTAGACCGCGCCCTGCGTCCCCTCTTCCCTTCTGACTATCATTGCGAAGTTTTCGTTAACATCTGGCTCCTCTCCAGCGACGGAAAGGATCAGCCCGATGCCCTTGCTGGCTTTGCAGCTTCTGCTGCCATGGCCTGCTCCACGATTCCTTTCGAACATACTATCTCTGAGTGCCGCGTAGGCCGTATCAATGGCGAGTATGTCATCGACCCGACCTTTGAGCAGATGAAGGACTGCGACCTCGACATCATGGTTGGCTGCACCAAGGACAACCTCATGATGGTGGAGGGCGAGATGAGCGAAGTCTCTGAGCAGGACCTCATCGGTGCCCTCAAGGCTGCCCAGGAGGCTATCAAGCCGATGTGCGACCTTCAGGACGAGCTCGCCAAAGAGCTCGGCACCAACGTCAAGCGCGAGTACAACGATGAGATTAACGACGAGGACCTGCGCAAGCAGATTCACGACGAGCTCTACCAGCCCGCTTACGACATCATCCACAAGACGCTGCCCAAGCAGGAGCGCAACGACGCCTTCGACCAGACACTGGCCGACTTCCTTGAGAAGTACGACGCTGCCCACACCGACCTCTCCGAGGAGGACCTCGAAGAGAAGCATGCCGAGGCCACACGCTACTGGAGCGATGTCATGCGCGACGCCATGCGCCGCTGCGTCCTCGACGAGGGCCTGCGTATGGACGGCCGTAAGACCGACGAGGTGCGTCCCATCTGGTGCGAGGTGAGCCCGCTGCCCATGCCCCACGGATCAGCTATCTTCCAGCGTGGCGAGACCATGTCACTGGCTACCGTCACCCTCGGCACCAAGCTCGACGAGAAGATGGTCGACGGCGTTGTCACACGCGGCTATCAGAAGTTCCTCCTCCATTACAACTTCCCACCGTTCTCCACTGGCGAGGCTAAGTCACAGCGTGGCGTAGGCCGTCGTGAGATTGGTCACGGACATCTGGCATGGCGCGCCCTGAAGGGTCAGATTCCAGAGAACTACCCCTACACCATCCGCGTAGTGAGCGACATCCTCGAGTCTAACGGCTCTTCTTCTATGGCCAGCGTCTGCGGTGGCACCTTGGCATTGATGGATGCCGGTGTACCTATCAAGAAGCCCGTTGCCGGTATCGCTATGGGACTTATCAAGAACCCCGGCGAGGACAAATACGCTATCCTCTCTGATATCCTTGGCGACGAGGACCACCTCGGCGATATGGACTTCAAGACCACCGGTACCAAGGATGGTCTGACAGCCACACAGATGGATATCAAGTGCGACGGTCTGTCCTTCGACATCATCGAGAAGGCCCTCATGCAGGCCAAGGCTGGTCGTGAGCATATCATGGGCGAGATGATGAAGACCATCTCCGAGCCCCGCAAGGAACTCAAGCCGCAGGTACCCCGTATCGAGGCCTTCGACATTCCTAAGGAGTTCATCGGTGCCGTCATCGGCCCGGGCGGAAAGATTATCCAGCAGATGCAGGAAGAGTCTGGCTGCACCATCACCATCGACGAGGCCGACGGCGTCGGTCATGTACAGGTGTCAGGTCCTAACAAGGAGAGCATCGACACTGCCCTTGCCAAGATTAAGGGCATCGTTGCCATTCCTGAGGTTGGCGAAGTCTACGATGGCGTTGTCAAGAGCATCATGCCTTACGGCTGCTTCGTAGAGATTCTCCCCGGTAAGGAAGGTCTGCTCCACATCTCTGAGATAGCATGGAAGCGCTTAGAGACTGTCGAGGAGGCTGGCATCCACGAGGGTGACCACATCCAGGTCAAGCTCCTTGAGATTGATCCTAAGACTGGCAAGTACAAGCTCTCTCACCGCGTCCTCGAAGAGAAGCCGGAAGGCTATCAGGAGCGTCAGCGCCGTCCACGCCGTGAGGGTGAGCGCAGTGAGCGCCGTCCACGCGGTGACCGTCAGAATGGTGCCGAGCGTCGTCCACGCCGCTACGAGAACCACGACAACGGCCAGGAGCATCAGGATTTCTCTGACCAGCTCGACCACAACGATGTTGATTAAGGCTAACAATAGGCTAACACAATAAGACGAGGCAGGGGTTATCCGTCAGGGGTAATTCCTGCCTTTTTCTATTACACAGCTCCACCTTAGCTCAGAGATAGCAACAAATATCACGGGAACAACAAAAAAGTTATGTTTTCCTTTGGCATTCTTAATAAAAAGCCGTAACTTTGCAGTCGCTTTTGAAAGAGTACGTCACTATCTCAGAAGTATTATCAGGGAGACTCGCTAGCTCAGTTGGTAGAGCACAACACTTTTAATGTTGGGGTCATGGGTTCGAACCCCATGCGAGTCACAAAAAAAGCTTTTCAACTACGGAAAGCTTTTTTTGTTTATCTTTATTTTTCAGCAACTATACTAATTGAGCATCTTAAACATCGTGCCCATCGGGCAGACGAAGCGGCAATACGGACGCATGACGACGGTAGAGAGGAGGATGAAGGCTGCACCGATGACGATAGCCACCCAGGCTGCCGACTTGACGATGAAGGCAGAGAACGGCTCATAGTCGACCCAGCCAAACCATACCCCACTCCACAGGCAGAGCATGAGCACAGCCCACAGCACCTTGCGGAAAGTCTCAAGACGGTGGATTGTGGTGGACTTCATCTTTATCTTGTAACCGACACAGCGGCCTGCCAACTCCTGTAAACTACCATAAGGGCAGACATGGGTGCAGTAATATGACTTCTTGCCAAACATCGGGTAGATGAAAGCCACTATCAGAAGCACGGTAGCGATAGGATAGACCACGACGTTGATGCCATTCGACATGAATCCGATGAGCGAGGCATACGACATCATGCTACCACACCAGAATCCCAACACCCCGACGTTGAGCATCTGCTGCACAATGCGGTAGCGGCGGTTCTTATAGAGCAGCGGCACTATGGCGGCCATGAGCGCTACGACAAGCCCCGCTATGGCCTTGGCACTGACGTCAATATCGTCATACCAGTGTTTCTCCGCCGTTGTCTTGGCAGCATAGGCTAGTCCCCGCTGCATGTTGCCGATGATGGCTTTGGAGGAGAAGGTGGCCCCCGACACGGCATCCACCTTCATGGCGGCAGCGTCCTCCACGCGCTTGCCCTTCCACTGGGCAAAGAGCGTCTTGGCCTGGTTGAAGAAATCGGGCGATTCAGCATTCGGCAGGGCCTTGATGTCGGCCACCTTGCCGTCTTTGATGACTATCTCCAAAGGCACGGCACCGCCATAGCCGGTGATGTCCTTTCCCAATGACTTGGTATTGATAACAATACTTCCGTCAGCAGCCACTCGCAGCGTGTCGTTGCCAACCGTCTGAGCAGCCTTCGCCGACTCGTCAAAGCTGTGACCAAGGAATTTAGCATCACGGCGCATCGATACCGCCGCTACCATCAGAAAACAGATGACAAGACTGACTATCTGTTTCAGCTTGCCATGGCTTCTTTTCTTACTATTGTTCATAAGGAATTACTGTGTTTGCTTTTTTTACAGTCTTTGTGGCTGTAACTTCTGCAAAATTACACATATTCCCGCAATAATACTTCCCCGTAACGGCTTTTCTCACTTTTCTTATAAGTTCTTTAGCTTTTCAAACGCCACGATATGCTACACGTGCTAAACGCGAAAGGGGGCTGACCGTCACCGGTCAGCCCCCTTGGGTTATGCTGAGATATGATTATTAAGCAACCTCAATGCGCTTTGTCTCTTTCTCGGCCGTATGGGTGCGAGGCAGCGTTACATGAAGCACACCGTTCTCAACTTTTGCTTCGATCTTGCCAGTCTCTACATCCTCAGGGAGCGTCAGAGCCTGCTCATAGTTGCTGTAAGAGAACTCGCGGCGCAGATAGTGCTCCTTCTTGTTCTCATCTTTCTTGTTGTCCTTATGCTCCATCTTGATGACGAGATTGCCATCATTGTCGAGGTTGACATTGAAGTCTTCCTTCGTAGTGCCAGGAGCAGCAAGCTCGATATCATATTCGTCTTTGTTCTCTTTGACATTGATAGCCGGAGCTGTCACGCTCATCTTAGGCATCCAACTGTTATCAAACATGTCATCAAAACCGTTGTCAAGCCAATTCATTGCGTTACGAAGCATTGGATACATTGTCATAGTAAAATCCTCCTGTGTTATTTTTATGGCCTCACGCTTTTCGGCGCTCAGCCGTTGTTGTTATCTTTTTTCTCTTCCACCCTTGTTCGTCTTCGGGTTTGACTATCGTCTTGCCCACCGGCTCTCTCAGGCTTCCGAGCTTCACCCTTTACAATGCAATGTCCGTGCCGGAGCCGCCCTTTGCCAAAAATGGCACAAAAGAGCGACAAATGTGCAGCAAAGATTAATTTTATTTACCTTTGCTGCCATTTTCCTTTCTAAAAAGCTATCTTGTAGGATTTTGAGCCGCGCGATGACGTCACGGAGACGATATAGACGCCATGGCCATAGCCACCTATCTGCAGTGTGACGGCATGGGCCGGAGCATGAGCCTCGACAAGGGTCTCACCATAGACATTATGAACAGAGATACGGGCTCCTTGCGGTGCAACAACCGTGACATCACCATTACCATTACACACAACCCTACTCTCTTCCTCAGCTTTTACAACCCTGGTGACCGACGTTGCTAATTCCGACTCCACATAGTCGTGGGCAACCGTCAACGGCTGACGACCGACATAGCAATCCGACGCTGTCGTGGCCGAGGGCTGCATCGTGACATAGAATTTCTTGTCAGCACCGAGGCTCACCATACCCGTCACTTTCAGCAGTATCGTCTGACCGTCACCAGTGGCCGAAGCCGTCAACCCATCAGGCAAGCCCTCTACGACGAAGTCTGTTCCCGGTGTGAGCACACCCTGCTTTGCAGAAGCACCTATAACGTGAAAAGCTACCGCAGCCTCATAATTGCCCTTGGCATCCTTGGGGAAGAGCTCCTGCTTGCTGTCGAGGACCACACGGGGGCGAGAGGCATCGGGCAGAAAGACCTTAGCCTGCGTGGCATCCGACCACAGACACGACCGCGACCTATCCTGCAAGGCTGCCAACATGCGGTCGACCTGCCCCTTGGTGAACATCGAGGTACGCACGCGGCTGTAGTTCATATAGTTCGTCCAGTTGGTCTTCTGCCCCTGGCAGTTCACGTCGCCGGGTCCCATCTGCGGTCTGTCGGCAGGCGGCGTGTCGTCGACATAGTCGCCGGGGTTAGCCTCACCATTGAATCCCTTGCTGCAACCGTCGGGAAACTTGCTGCTATCGTAGTCGAAGGTGTGAGCCAGGTTGAGGAAATGGCCGAACTCATGGGTCAGCACGCGCCGGAAGTTCTCATCGGTGTTGCTGCCCAAGTAGGCGCCGTTGTAGACGACGCGGGCGAGCTTGAAGCGTGTCATCTCCCAGTTGGGATACCACGATACACCGGAGTTGTTGGTCTCACCATTGGCGTAGAGGTCGTTCATGATGTAGACGTTCATATATTTCTTGTTGTCCCAGGCATATTGCTGCATCGAGGCAGGAGGATTGCCGTTTCCGAATCCGCTCTCCAAACGGTGGAAGACGACGCCCGTAGTGGCTTCTCCGTTCGGTCCTATCTCCGCCAAGCGGAACTCGATGTTAAGCGGTGTGCTGAGCTTGTCAAACTGCGGGTCATCGTCGCCGGACCGTTTGTCACCGGTTGTAAGGGCATTAAAATCCTCGTTCGTGCGCCGCAGCGCATCCGCTATCAGCTCACGGGTGACATGCTTACCGTTGAAATCCGTGCCAAAGACATGGAAGACGACAGGGATGACATAGTGCTTTTCAGCAGCCGCTCTCGTGAGCGCCACTGTAGCCGTCGGCGCTGCCTGCTCATGCATCCGGCAGGGCTGGGGAATGTCAAGGCTCTCCTGGCTAAAGCCGTTGGCGACAGCAGAGAGCGCAAGGGTCAAAAGGTAGATTTTTGTTTTCATAGTCCGTAGTCATTATAAAGCATTAATAGATGCGCGGCACTCCAACTGAAGTTGGCCGACTGCAGTGGGGCGCCCGTCTTAGTATCATAGTTTTCATAGATAGCTCCCAGCCCCATCAGTCCTTGCAGCCGGTCGAAGACCTGGCGCGTATACTTGTCAGCCTTGTCGGGTTTAGGCAGGTAGTGGCGCAGGGCCTCGATAGCGTAGTAGGTCTCATCGAGCCAGATAGGGCCACGCCAATAGCCGTTAGGGTCGTATTTAGGATTGTCAGCGGCAATGGTGGGGAAAGGAATATAGGTCGAGAACTTCCTCGTGTCTCTCAGCCAATGAAGGATGCCCGAGAATGCCGGTCTTGTGGCGATACCCACCCACAAGGGCACATAGCCCTCACAGCCCATCTCGCGTACAAAGCGGTGGGTGCCCAACTTGCGGTCGAAATACCACTTCGTCTCAGCATCAAAGAAAGCGTCGTTGACAACCTCTGCCAGCTCCGAGGCCGACAGACTGATACCTTCCATCTTGAGCGGTTGCCCGAGGATGGCGGAGAATTTCTCCAACAGCCGTCTGTCGAGGACGAGGTAGGCGTTGAGATCCACGCTCTCCTGGTCCAGGCTCCAGGCATTGTCACCATTTCTGACCATGCGGGCACTGTCGAAGCGGATGGCATTGTCCATACCACTCTCCCATGCTGCTGCCTCCAGGGTACCGTCGGTGGCACCGAACTCACAGAGCCCGTTGTGGTCATGGTCGCGTTTCTGATACCACCAACGATGATAGGCGACGAGCTTCGGCAGCATCTCCCTGACAAAAGCCGTGTCATGGGTACTCTCCCAAATCTTGTCCACAGCCCAGGCCGCCAACGGCGGTTTGCTGTTGCGGTAGTTGTTCTCCTGCGGATTGGGATAGACGCAGTCGGGAATCATGCCGTCGGCCTGCTGCCAGTCGAACATCACTCGCATGTTGTCCTTGGCCAACTCCGGCGCAAAGGATGCCAAAGCCGCCGAGAAGCGCCAGCAGTCCCACGCCCAACAGCCTACGAAATAGTTCACCGAGAAACTCGGGATGAGCCCGTCGTGGAGCAGACCACCCCGCTGCTGCCGCCAGTTGCCGATGAGTGTGACGATGGCCTTTGCCGCCACGCGGTTGTAGGCCGGTTTCATGTCCGGGCGTATGACTTTCGAGAGATAGCCCGTCCAGCGGTCGCGGTTGGCCTTCCAAGCCGCATCGGCATGGGCCAATAGCCATGAGGCCACCACAGTCTGCGTAGCGTCGGTCACCGTCTTATCCCAGAGGAAGGAGATAGCCACGTCCAAACGGGCAGCGCTGCCATGCAGGGTAGCGGTATAGTTGTGGCCGTCGGTTGTCAACGTCATCTGCTTGGGGAAGGTAAGGAGCAGACGCTCGCCACCTTTAAAGCGGATGGCTACGGTGTTGCCGTCAGCCCGGACCTCAGCTCCGGGAGCCAGCCCCTCGGCTGAGCATTGCCAACCGTCGGACAGGGCGCCGTCAAGGGTCAGCAAAGCTGTATGGGCATCGGTGAAGAAGATGCGCTGCCGCAAGCCTTCAGCGGTGAGGGTGAGGACGCCGGGAGTGTAACAGGCCTCCCCCACCCCGGCCTCCTTGGGTGCCACCACAGCCTCGGCGAGCCAGCGACGCTGACAGATGTCGTAAGGTCCTCTGAAGGTAGTGGCTTCCGTCGTCAGACCATAGCCCATCCACGAGCCCATATCTGAGAAGAGAGCCACCTGATGACGACGGCCTTGCAGCGGCTGCGCCAAGTCGATGATGCTGTTGTCGGGCTGCCACGGAGTCAGCAGGGCGGCTACAGCCTTCGACCTTGCATCGGCAAGCGTCTCAGCCTTCGACTTTGCCTCGGCGAGCGTCTCAGCCTTAGCTGTGGCTGAAGCGTTGGCGGCCAAAGCCGAAGCGGTCCAGCCTGACAGACATAAAGCTATAAAGATGATTCTTATAAGATACAAACGACTATTTCTCATGACTGAAGTTTTTAATGGTGAAACCATAGCGCCACTCGTGAGGAGTGATGGTATAGGGTGTGTGGACCTGTGCGCCCCATGTGTTGTCGCCGCCGACACCCATCTGCCTGTCGTCGATATTCAGCCACACCATATCTTTCTTCACAATGCTGCCGCCATGGATGTTGCGCACGGTGGCGGGGACGTATTCGATGTCCTCCATGGGGAAGTTCCAAGCACTGACACTCAGCGGTGCATCCCCACAGACCATGATGCCATGCCCATCCTTGTCGGTCAGCGAGAGCCAGCGCACGTCGCACTTGTTGGCCGTCTCCTGAGCGCGGGGATAGGGATGATACTGACTCCATACCGATGCCGTATAGCGTCCTATGAAGGCGCCGCTCTTCCGGTCGGCATAGTTCTCCTGCGGGCCGCGCCCGAGCCACGTCATCGTGTCGTACTGTCCGGGCATCACCATGCGCATGCCCAAGCGCGGCATCTCCGGCAGCGCCTTTTTGCCGGGCACAAAATGGAAGCCGACATGCACGCTGCCATCGCCCCGGATGGTATAGCAAAGCGTGAGACGGCTCTGTTGCTCAGCCATGTCGAAATGCTCGGTCAGCACCACAGCGCTGTCCGTCTTCTCCACCTTCAGCGCTGTGAGCTGTGCGCGCTCGCCGGCATGCTTCCACGTGCCACAACGCACCAGTGTGCCGTTGGCGACATCGTTGTCGGTGAGCGGTCTCCAGAAGTTGGGCTGCAAACCTTTGAGCAGCATCTCGCGATCCTCATACTTCAGCGACTCCCACAGCCCGCTCTTGGCATTGAAGCGCATGCTGAAGCCCTCGCCCTGGATGAGGATCTGCTCTTTCCCGCGTTTTACCTGAGGCAGGGCAGTAGCCGGCTGACTCGTTTCACGGCCGACAGCCGTCTCCTCCACAGGCCATACAAACTGGTCGGCAGCGGCCTCACTACCCGCGGGTAGCATCGCCGTGGCATCACGGCGCACGACTCGGAGCGTCAGCCACGCCTCGCGGGTGCCCTGAGGCAGAACAGGGTGCCCGATGTTGAGCGCCACCGTAGCGGTTGTGTGAGGGGCTATGGCAGGCAGCGGCTGTGAGCCCCGCGCCACCTCCTTGTCGTCAGCCAAGAGCGACCACTGCACATCAAAGGCATCAAGCGGTGTGAAGTCATACTCGTTGGTCACCGCCACACGATTTTCCGAGAAGGGGACAGGAGCGAAATGAATGCTCTGATAGACATGGCGCACCTGATAGTAGTGGGGATGCGGTGTGCGGTCGGCAGCCACAAGACCGTTACAGCAGAAATTGGAGTCGTTGCGCACGCCGACGAAGCCCATGTCACCGCCATAAGCCCAGATATCGTGGCCGAGGCTGTCCTTGCGCGCAAAAGCCTGGTCCACCCAGTCCCAGATGAAGCCACCCTGCAGCTGGTCGTTGCGGCGGATGACCTCCCAGTAGTCGTCAAGGTTGCCCTCGCTGTTGCCCATAGCGTGCTCATATTCGCAGAGTATCAGCGGACGGGCATCACGCTGGTTGGCATGACGCGCAAGCTGCCAGATGCGGGCATACATCGGACAATATATATCCGACTTGCCCTGGTAGCCACCACCCTCATATTGCACGGGGCGTGTGGCGTCGAGACGCTTGGCCATATCGTAGTTTTCGTCGAAGAGCTTGCCGTCATCAGACTCGTTGCCTAACGACCAGATGATGATGCTCGTCTGGTTGCGGTCGCGGAGCATCATGCGCAGCATGCGCTCATGGAAGGCATTGCGCCATTCCTCACGCTTGGCAAAGGTACCATAAGGATTATCCAAGATGCCGTGGCACTCGATATTGGCCTCACCAACAAGATAGAGCCCGTATTTGGTGCAGAGATCATACCATTCGGGGTTGTTGGGGTAGTGGCTGCACCGCACGGCGTTGATATTGGCCGCTTTCATCAGCCTGATGTCCTGCAACATGCTCTCTACCGTGATGGTGCGTCCGTGGTGTGCATCATGCTCGTGGCGGTTGACACCTTTTATCTTCAGCGCCACACCGTTGACGAGGAGCTGTCCGTTGCGCATCTCCACATTGCGGAAGCCGAAAGGATGGACAAAAGACTCCATCTCCCGGCCTCTATCGTCGAGGGTCGTCACCACGAGCCGATAGCAGACGGGGCTCTCGGCACTCCACGCCTTCACGGCGCCCATGTCGTGGTGCAGCGTCAGCAGACTGTCAGCGGCTGAGCGCAGACGAAAGTCTTTCTTCAATATTGTGGCACCGTCGGGCGCCATCAGCGTCACCCGCGTGGCCCCGCCTTTCATGGGGCAATGCATACTCAGGTTCAGATCGAAGACGCCATCGTGGTAGCCATTGGTGAGCGAGGCCGTCAGCCGGAAGTCAGCGACACGCATGCGGGGGCGCGCCTGGAGATAGACATGGCGCTCGATGCCACTGTATTTCCAATAGTCCTGGTCCTCCAGATAGGAGCCGTCGCTGAAGCGGATGACGCGCACGCTGAGCCGGTTGCTGCCGGGCCGCAGCCACTTGGTGATGTTATAGAGCGAGGGCAGACGGCTGTCCTCACCATAGCCGGCGAAATGGCCGTTGACCCACAGGGCATAGGCCGACTCCACACCCTCGAAGTCGAGGAAGATGTCGTCGCCCTGCCACCCCTCGGGGATGGTGAAGTCGCGGACATAGTCGCCCACAGGGTTATAGTCCTGGGGCACGTAAGGGGGATTGGGGGGGAAGGGATAGCTCACATCGGTGTAGATGGGTGGGTCGAAGCCCTGCAACTCCCAGCTGCCCGGCACCTGGATAGAGCTCCAGCCACTGACATCATAGCCGTCGGCGTGGCAGCCCGACGGCGCCGAAGCTAAATTGCGGGAATAATGAAACTTCCACGTGCCGTCGAGGCTCATACGGCGCTCCACAGCGGGGGCTACGGCGAGGCGCGCCACGTCATCGAGGTTGAAGCGCTCCAGGGCTGCCTGCTCATTGATGTAAGGGATGATATGGGCCGTCATGGGCTCGCGGTTGATGCCGCAGACCGCAGGATCCTCCCACGGATGATTGGCGGCGGGAAGCGTCAGAGAGAAGAGAAAGAGGGATAGAAAGGCTAAGAGATTACGGTTCATAACTTTTCAGGTTGTGTAAAAACGGGCCGCGTGCCATCACTGGCACCACGGTCCTGCTATTTATGTGTCAAAAGGTTACAATTCACAGAAGAACGTGACGAGGAAGGGCACGCTGAAGTCCATACAGAAGCCATGGAAGACGGAGAGTGTGGCGAGGTCCTTGCCACTGTAGCGTGTGATGATGGGCAGCGTGGTGTCCATCGACGTGGCACCCCCGACGCTGATGGGCGCCAAGGGCCCAAACCACCGTGCCAACAGCGGCGAGGCAAGGAGCGTGAGCAGCTCGCGCACGATATTCGCCAAGAGCGCCACCGTGCCCAACGCCGCGCCCCGATACTCGGTGATGAAGATACTCGAAAGCGAATAGTAGCCGAAACCGGAGCCGATGGCCAAGCTGTCCGTGATACCTATCTGCGGCAGCAACAAGCTGACGGCGAGGCATCCGGCTAAGGTGCCGCCCAAGGTGCACAGAGGCAGGAAGAGCAGGCGCGGGTTGGTATGGCGCAGGGTGTGGAGGACCTCGGAGTCGCAGCCGATGCTCACACCCACACAGAAGATGAGGGCGCAGAGGGCTACGAAGCTCACTGAGCTGTCAGCGACTTCCGTAGGCAGGAGATGGAAATAGCCGCAGAAGAGTCCGATGACGAAGAAAGCGAGGATGACGAGGCTGCCCTTCATGAGCGCCCTCCTTTCACATAGCGCCACAGCCACATGGCCAAGAGGGCACTGCCCAGCGAACCGCCCACGGCGAGGACGACGGCCTCAAGGCCGAGACGGTTCAGACTGTGGATGATGTGCGGGTTGCCGCCCACCTCGATGCCCAGGAGAAACAGCAAGGCCCAGATGAGCACCGTGGTCAGGGGCGACAGCCACCCTAACGTTTTCTTTCTCAGCATGCGGCCCACAAGGATGCCGCATGCCATCATCAGAATAATCTTCAGCATTATTATTGTGTTGTACTTATTTCTTCAGCGCACCATTGTCGTTGAGCTCCTGCAAGGGAATAGGATAGAACGCCTTGTCAGCAGAGTAGCCGGTGCGGCCGGCAGCCTGCAGAGCCTCGGCGGTCTTGCCCCAGCGGCGGAGGTCATACCACCGCATGTTCTCCAACGGGAACTCTATCTCACGCTCGTGCTCTATCTGCGCCTGCACCTCCGTCTGTGTGGTGCCCGTCATCGGCGGCATGTCGCCATGGACGCGGCGCACCTCATTGATGAGTGGGATGGCCTCGGCGGTCTGACCCATGCCGTTGAGGGCCTCAGCCTTCATCAGTAGCACGTTGGCGTAGCGCATGAGCGGAAGGTTGAGAGCCGTAGAGCTCAGGCTCAGGCCCTCATAGGTGGCAGGCATGAACTTGCGGAAGGCGGGACGGTTGTAGGCATTGCCGTCGCCATCCTGGAACCAGTCGTCGTAGTCGTAGCCATAGACCTTACCCGTGCCGTCGTTGAAGTAGTCGCACTGGAAGAAGACGGTGGCATAGAGACGGGAGTCGTAGTCGCCCTTCGTCGATATCTGACCTTCCTTCTTAAACTCTTTCATGAGCTGTGTCGACGGCAGTATCTCGTCCCAGCCCCAGAGTTCAGAACAGCCTATCCAGCGGTGGAGCTGTGTGCGGTAGAGGGCGCCGTTGGCATCGCTGAAGGAATACTGCTGTTCGAAGATGCTCTCCTTGCTGTTCTTCAACGTGCCGTTGAACATGTCGGCGAAGTCGCTGACGAGCTCATAGCCCTTGACCTGGTTGAAAGCCTCTACGGCATTGGCCAGATCCTGCTGCTTGTTGGCCGACTCCTCATAGGCTCTCGTCAGCCATGCCCAACCCATATAGGCGTAGGCAGCTCCCGAGGTGGCACGACCCTGGTTGTCATTGTCCCACTTCGCAGGCAGCTTGTCGGCAGCGGCCTTGAAGTCGTTGATGATGAAGTCCCAGGTGTCAGGGCGCGGAGAGACGGCCTTATCGAGGGCGGAAGGCTCGCCGGACGTGATATAGTGGTCGCGGATAATGATATTCTCCCAGTTGAGCAGGAGCATCATGTGGTAATAGCCACGCAGGAAACGGGCCTCGGCGATGAGGGAGTCACGGGCACCAGCAGCTATCTTATCCTCACCCATGGCACCGGCCTTGTCGATAATCTGATTACAGAAGCTGATGCCGGTGTACATGTGGGTCCAATAGGTGGTGAACTGCGAGTTGCCGTTGGTATAGGTGAAGTTGTAGAGGTCCACCCAATTCTGGTAGTTCATGGCATCATTACCCATGTTGACATCATCGCCACGATAGCCCAAGACCGGCCAGTTGACCTCGGCGAAGGTCCACATATCACTGGAATAGTCCATGAGATACATCTGCGAGTAGGCCGACGACATGGCGCTCTCCACGTCGGCCTTGCTGCGCCAATAGTTTCCCGACGTGAGCTGGTCGGGCGGGGTCTGTGTGAGGTAGTCGTCACAGCCTGACAGGGCGAGGGTCAGGACGATGGCGAAGATATAATAGAGTGTCTTTTTCATAGTTTTCTGATTGAAAGGTTGTCTTAGAAAGTTATCTGCGCACCGATGGTATAGGAGCGTGTGAACGGATAGATGAGGTTGTCAACACCAGTGTTGAGGACGCCGCGCGAGAACTCGGGGTCGATGCCGTCGTAGCCGGTGATGGTGAAGAGGTTGTCGGCGCTGACATAGAAGCGCACCTTCTCGACGATATTGTCGAGGGCTTTCCACTTGGGCAGCGTGTAGCCCACCTGTATCTCCCGCAAGCGCAGGAAGTCGCCGTTCTCCAAGAAGCGTGTCGACTCGCGTGAGTTGTTGTTCGGATCCTGATAGACGGCACGCGGCACGTCGGTGTTACGGTTGGTCGGTGTCCAGGCGTCAAGGGCCGACTTGAGGAAGTTGGAGCCGCTGCTCATGCTCTCATAGAAGTACTTATTACCATTGTAGAGCTTGTAGTTGAAGGCGCCGCTGAGGGTGAAGTTCATGTCGAAGCCTTTCCAGGCACAGCTGAAGTTGAGGTTGGCCTCCACCTTCGGTATACCAGAGCCGGAGTAGACCTTGTCGTTGTCGTCGATGGTGCCGTCGCCGTTCGTATCCTTGAAGCGGATGTCACCAGCCTTGGCATTGGGCTGCAGGCGCACGCCGTCGGCATTGACATACGCCGCTGCCTCCTCGTCGCTCTGGAAGATGCCGTCGGCCTGATAGAGATAGAAAGCACCGATGGGCTTGCCCACACGTGTCTGGGTGGGGAAGTGCTCAGAACCATATTTCAGTCCCTGACCATAAAGCACCTGGTTGGCATCGGAGAGCGCCTTGACCTTGTTGCTGACCGTGCTGAGGTTGGCACCAATGTTATAGGTGAAGTCGCCGACATGGTCGGTCCAGTTCAGCTCTATCTCGATACCGGTGTTGCGCATCTTGCCCACGTTGAGGATAGGGCTTGAGAGACCCACAGAGGGTGCCAGCTCCTTATAGATGAGCAGGTCGGAGGTCTCGTTGTAATAATAGTTGATGTTACCTGAGAGGCGGTTGTTGAAGAGTCCGAAGTCGACACCGATGTTCTTGGTGTCCGTGGTCTCCCACTTCAGGTCGCGGTTCTCCAGTCCGCGTGCGATACTGCCGGGCCATGCCGTGCTGCCGGAGCCGCGCACATAGCCCTGATACATGGTGTTGGACGTGCTGATGAGGGCGAGGAAGGAGTAGTAGCCTAACGCATTCTCATTGCCCAAGCGGCCCCAGGAAGCACGGAGCTTGAGGTTGCTGATGGGGGTGTTCTTCGGGAAGAAGGGCTCTTCGGAGATACGCCAGCCAAGGGCCACAGAGGGGAAGGTGCCCCAACGGCGGTCGGAGCCGAACTTGGAGCTGCCGTCGCGGCGGAGAGTGAACTGCACAAGATAGCGGTTGGCATAGTTGTAGTTCAGACGTCCGAAGAAGGAAGCACGGTTGTAGCGCCAGTAGGAACCATCGCCACTATAGGTGCCACCCTCACCGGCATCAACGGTGGGGAAGTCGGGAGACAGGAAGCCGGCGGGCTGCTCGCTCTGGACGAGCTTGCCGTTCTCGACACGGTAGACGATGGTCTTACCCTCGACGGCGACATCACTCCACTCATATTTCTTGGCGTCGATAGAGCTGCCGAGCATGACGTTGACAGAGTGCTGACCAAACTGCTTGTTGAAGTTGAGGACGTTGTCAAAGACATGGTTCTCCCAATAGGTGCTGCCGGCGGAGCTGTTCGGATAGAGCACAGGGACCTTGGCGTCAGCGATAAAGTCGGGAGAATGGTAGTTGGTGCGGCCATGCACGCCACGGTAGGCGTAGCTCGTCTTGAAGCTCAGCCAGGGCGTGATGTGGAAAGTCAGGCCCACGTTGCCGTTGAAGTCATAACTGCGGCTGCGGCCTTTCTTATAGTAGTCATCGGCCATGATGTTGCGGTTGTTGGGCAGACCGTCGAAATTGGTGAGGCCGAAGCCGTATTTCTCGTTCTCATCATAGATAGGCACCAATGGCGAAATCATGTACATCTCCTTGATGGAGTACTGCGGCTGATGGCTCTCGGTGAAGCGGAAGTTCATGTTGGCATCGAAGTCGAGGATGCCACGTGTGGCATGGAGCTTGGCACGGGCATTGTCCTGACGGAAGCTGTTGCCACGGAAGATACCCTTGTCGTTGGCATGGTTGTAGGAGACGGCATACTGACCCTTGTCGGTACCGCCACGCACGCTAATCATATAGTTCTGCGACAGTCCGCTGCGCTCCACGGCATCCTGCCAGTCGGTGTCGACACCGGTGTTGTGGGTGATGTAGGCAGGCAGGGTGACGGCATTGTCGGGGTACTGAGCGTTGTAGTTCTCATACATCTGCTTGTGCACCTGTTTGTACTCCTCGGCATTGAGCATGTCGAGCTTCTTGGCGATATGGGTAAAGCTGAGATAGGTGGTGAAGTCTATCTTCATGTCGCCTTTCTTACCATTCTTCGTGGTGACGATGACGACGCCATTGGCAGCCACAGAGCCGTAGATGGCGGCGGCAGCACCGTCCTTGAGAATCTCCATGGACTCGATGTCCTGCGGGTTGACATTGTCGATGTCACCGGGGAAGCCGTCGATGATATACAGCGGCTCGTTGTCGCCAAAGGTCTTGATACCACGTATCTTCACGCTGAAGCCCGCACCGGCATTACCGCCGCTCTTGAGGATGCTCACACCGGCAACCTTACCTTCGAGGGCCTCGGCGGGGTTGGTGGTGGTGCGCTTGGCCAGGTCGGCGGCATCGACAGAGGTGATGGCGCCCGTGAGGTCGCTCTTCTTCATCGTACCATAGCCGACGACGACAATCTCGTCAAGGGCCTGGGTATCCTCAGAGAGGTTGATGTGCATGTTCTCACGCGCCTTGGCCTCGAAGTCCTTGAAGCCGACATAGCTCACGACGATATCGCTGCCAGCGGGGGCGTCGAGCGTGAACACACCGTCGATATTCGTGACGGTCTTGATGTCGGTGCCCTTGACCTGCACAGTGGCGCCGATGATAGGCTCACCACTCTTGTCGGTCACGGTGCCCACGACCCTGTCATTGCCACTCCTGGCCACCCGCTGCTGGGCGGCATGGACGGCAACGGCCTTGCGGCTGATGACGATAGACTTCGGGGTGACGATGTCGTAAGAGAGGTTACGGCCACGAAGCGCCTCGTCGAGGACGGTGCCTACGGAGGCCTTCTGATGGCGGAGGGTGATGTTGGGTTTGTTGTCGATAATCTCGGCCTGATAAGAGAAGCGGTAGGTGGTCTGCTGCTCGATGATGTTGAACACTTTCCGGAGCGTTGCGTTCTTCACGGCGATGCTCACAGTGCCTGTCTGGCCGTAGGCGGGGAGACCCGTCAGCAAGACGACAAGCAATGCCAAGAGGCAATTCAGGTTTTTGTGTAAGTTCATACGGTATAGGTTTTAGTGTAACATTTAGTTATAATCATCTAAATGACACGCGCCGCATGATTTTGTACCGAAGAAATCTCATTTTTTCTTTTTTATTTCTTCAATCTCAGCGTCACGGTCTTCCCGGTCTTCTGATAGGAGAGTCCGTAGGTGGCTTTCAGAATACGCAGACAGGCGTCGAGGTTGTCAGTGGGCAGCACACCGGTGAAATGGGCTTTGGTGGAGCCTACCATAGTAATAGCGACGCCATACTCTGCCGACAGCCGCTCTGCCACGCTGCTGATGTCGGCATTGCTAAACTTCATCTCGTGCTGCATCCAGGCCTGGGCACCGCCAAGGTCGGCATGACGGTTCACGCTGATACGCCCCGTGGCCTTGTCGTAGACGGCTTCCTGACCGGGCAGGAGGATAACGCCATCGCCGTTGTCGGCCGTCAGCTCCACACGGCCTTCCAACAAGGCCACCTCTGACGTCCGCGAACCGGTGCGGGCTGAGACATTGAAGCGGGTGCCAAGGACATGGACGGTGAGCCCGCCGAGGCTGACCTGAAAGGGCGACGAGGCATCGTGGGCGACATCAAACCAGCCCTCACCGCTGAAGCTGACACGGCGCCCCTTGCCGGTGAAGTCGGAGGGGCTGTAGCTCAGCCGCGAGTCGTGGCTCAGCGTGACATGGGTGCCGTCGGGCAGCGTCGCTTCGGCGATAGAAGCGGAGGGCGCGCTGACGGTCATCAGACCGTTGGGAAGGGAGGTGGCAGCGGTGTAATAATAATAGGTGGTGACGGCCAGCAGCGGGAGCAGCAGGATGGCGGCATAGCGAAGGGCACGGCGCAACAGCCGGATGACGGGAGTGGGGCGGCTCTCTGACTCCGAGTCCTGGGCTGCATCAGCCAACAAGGCGTCGGTCCCGGCAAGGACGGCGTCGATGCGCTGCTTCACCGCTGCTTCCTGACCGCAGCTGGCACTGCCGTCGATGACCTTGTCGCGCGTCAGCCAGTGGGCGTCGATGAGGTCGGTCATGTCGTCATCAGACGTGGCCTGGAGCTGCTCGCGGAAGCGTCTGAGCTCCTCGACAGTGAGCGTGTTATGGAGATATTTCTTGTAGAGTTCGTCGTTCATGGATGTGGTGTGATGTTGGTTCACAATAAAAAGACACCGCCAAGGGGCGTTTTGTACCGACTGAGGATGTTAATTAGCCTAAAAGCAACAACAGCGCCCAAAGCGGCACACGGCCTTTCAGCTTGGCATAGAGGGCTTTCAGGCCCAACGACAGTTGGTTGCGCACCGTCTGCTCACTGCGGTCCAGGGTGCGGGCGATGTCGGCAGTCTTCATACCTTCGAGTCGTGAGAGCTCCACGACACGGCGCTGCGTCTCGGGTAAGGTGTCAAGGGCTCGGTGGAGGAGAACGAGGAATTCCTCGTATTCGATGGCTTGGTCGCCGGAAGACGGCGTGGAGAGGGCGTTCTCATAGTCGACATAGTCGGCAAAGGCCGGGGCGTTGGCCGTACGGCGGATGGCGTTGAGCAGTTTGTGATGGGCAATGACAATGAGCAGTCGGTCCAGCTTGTCGGTCTCACGGATAGAAGCCCGCGAGAGCCACAGCTGGACGAAAGTCTCCTGCACGATCTCCTCGGCCAGCTCCGTGCGCTTACTGCATTTCAGGCTGTAAGCATAGAGTTGGGGGAAATAGTAATGGTAGAGGCTGTCGAAAGCCTGCCGGGAACCATTCTTCAGTGCTTGTGTCAATGCTTCGATATCAATCAATTCGCATCTCTTTTAGGTTTAAGCTGCAAACTTACACAATTTTTCTGAAAGAATGTCCTGTTCGTCTTAAAATATAAAAAATTGCATCATCCGTGGGGATTCACCGTCAATGATTGACAGCGTTAAAGGTTGGCAGCGTTAAAGGTCGTCACCGTCATAAGGTAAAGGAAAATAGTCATGGGCAGGCTTACGCTCCCAACGGAGCTATGAGGCTAAATCTACGGGGTAGCCTTTCGAGCAAGCTCGACGGCTACCCCGTAGATTTATCCTCACCCCCTACTGGGGTCAAGCCTGCCCATGACGAAAATTGCTGACGCATAAAATTGCTGACGCATAAAATAGAGCAGCAGATATTCACCAATCAGAGCATTCTAAACCGTATGAGCAAATACAAGCTCTATTTTATGCCCGAAGGGCAATCCCTCACAAAGGTAGGACATGACCTATTTTATGCCCGAAGGGCAATTCCTCACAAAGGTAGGAATCCCCTCGGCCGCATTATTTTATGCGCCATGCGCAATTTTACGCGATAGCGATTTTCGTCATGGACAGGCTTCTAACCCCCTGAAAGGGGTGGTGGTGAAGTGATGGAGCAGACTGCGAGCTTGCTCGCAAAGGCTGCACCATCACTTCAACACCATAGCTCCATGGGAGCAGAAGACTGCTCATGACTATTTTCTTCTTCCCTTTTCATCAGAAATTTCCTTATCGTCAGAATTTCCTTCTATCCGAAAGGCGAAGTCGGGCGCTTACATATTCTCGCACTTCTCGTCCATGTTGCGGACGACCGTCTCACCTTTCTTCAGCTCACGAGCCTGGTAGCCGAACTTGGGGAAGGTGGCGACAATCTTCTGCTTGTCAGTCTTGGCAGGGTTGTAGACGATAGTCACCGTCTGCTTGTCCACATTGGTGAGGATGTCCTTGATACCCTTCTCGAAACGAAGACCCTCCTTGATCTTGTTCTCACAGTTAGCGCAGTGCATCTGCGGAGTCGTCGTCACAACGAGGGTGTCGCTGACACTCTTGGCATTGGCCGTAAAGCTGACGGCAGCCAACATCATAGCAAAAAATAACTTCTTCATAGCAATTCTCTTTTAAATGATGATTAAATGGTGAAGGGCCGAAGCCCGACAGGGGCTCCGACCGGATAGTAAAGTCAGTGTGAATTAAATATTATATCTGATACCGATATACGCCTGTGCACCCGTCATCGGACCCCATACCAGCGTCGGGTCAAAGGTGTTGCTCCAGGGGTGTGCAGCGTCGATGATAGGATTCTTCTGCTTGTAGTTGGTCAGGTTCTCGCCCCCGGCATAGATAGAGAAGTGCCGGAACCAGCGAGTCACCTGCACGTTGAGCTGCCCGTAAGCCGAATAGTTCTCATCCCATGACGGTGTACCGTCGGCCGTGGTGTAAGCCTTGGGCAGACGACCGCCACCGTTGAGGGCGAAGGTAGCGTCAAACTGCCAGAGGCCGAGCGGCGTCTTATACGAAGCCGTGAGCAGACCCTTGTATTTGTTCGTCAGCGGCTGGCGCAGCAGCTCACCGCCGTAGGTCGTCTTCACGTCGTTGTAGCGGTAGGCGGCTGTCACCGTCATACCACGGAAGAAATCGTAGGTGGCGTCGACCTGGAAGGTGTGGGAATACGACTTCCCCTGCAAGTTGGTGATATGAATCTGAGTAGGGTCAGAGTCGTAGTCGATGACCGCCTGGTTGCCGAAGTGTGTGTAGTAGTACTCGGCATTGAGCTTCAGCACCTTGTTGCCCACGGGGATGTTCAGCGCCGTGCTCAGGCCGTAGTTCCAGGCACTCTCCTGGTCGAGCTTGTCAATGACGAGCTGACGCCCGCTGGCCATGAGGTAGTTGTTCTCCGCTAAGGCATGGACGGTGCGGTAGCCCTTGCCGGCCGACGCCCGCAGGCTCCAGATGTCGTTGACCTGCCACTTCACATGGAAGCGCGGCGTGACAAAGGTGCCATACTCCGAACTGTGATCCACACGCACACCGGCCATGGCCACAAGGCGGTCGTGGAGGTTGTAGGTGTACTGCGCGTAGCCGCCCACGACATTCTCCTTCTCGTTCAGCCGCTGACCTAAGTAGGTCTGACCCACGTAGTCGTGATTGAACGAGGCACCCAAGGCAAGGTTATGCTCCTTCGTGAAGTTCGTCTCGAACATCAGCTGCGAATACAAGTTCTTCTCATTGACATCATAGTCCTTGCGGCCATAGGCAGCATCCATCTCGTGCATCGACGCCGACGTCATCCAGGCGATGTTCGTACCGTGGCTGGGGTCGAGGACGAAGGCATGCTTCATATAGCCCTCATAGCGGCGGGTGTCGAGGTTGATGCGGTAGAGGGGCTCCGTCTGATGGTCGAGCAAGCCGTTGTGGTTGGTCTGTCCGCTCTCCCGCTTCTCGTCTAAGAGCGAGAGCCCACCGTGGAAGATGTAGCTGCCCGACTTGCCATACCAGCGGTTTTGCAGGTTGAACTGTCGTGTCTGCGGATCGTCCATGAAGCCATCCTTGTTGCCGTCGTGCTCCTTGAGATTGTCCTCATAGTGCCCGAGAATCTCCGTGCTCAACCCCTTGGAGAGGTGGATATTGCCGTCGGCGTTGGCCTCGATACGGCTCATGGTGTTGCCATAGAGGTTGATATGCACGGCCTGGTCATCCTCCGGCTTGAGATATTCCACGTTGATCTGCCCCGTCATGGCCTCGTAGCCGTTCTTCACACTGGCGTTGCCCTTGCTCACCTGGATGCTCTTCATCCACGGGCCTGGCACATAGCCTAAGGAATAGGGGATGGCGGCACCGCGGAAGTTAGGCAGGTTCTCGGTGAGCATCTGCACGTATTTGCCGCTGAGTCCGAGCAGCTTAATCTGCTTGGCCCCGGTGGCAGCGTCGTTATAGCTCACGTCGACGGAGGGGTTTGTGGTGAAGCTCTCACCGAGGTTGCAGCAGGCGGCCTTGAAGAGCTCGTCCTGCGAGATAATCTGCCCGTTGAGGGCACCTTTCATGCGCATCATACCAGGCTTACGGCTCACCACGCTCACCTCATGGAGCGTCTGGTCGGGCATGGAGCCCACGCTGTCGATGGCGGCGGGAGACGTGGGGACAGCAGCCGTGCTGTCGGCAGGAGTGGTAGCAAAAGAGGGGGTAGCCAGCATTCCTATCATGCCGGCAAACAGTATATTTCTATTCATCTATGGTATTTCTTCGAATCATTCATTGATTGACATTTAAACTTCCTCCTTTCCGTCTGTACAATCAATGTATCATCAAAGTCTGAGCACCCTAATCTGATGCAGATACGCCCTCGGCGGGCTATACCAAAGCGCCACGCGCCCTGTCGGCGCATGGGTGGGGATGAAAGAATGTGCGAGTGAGAGCAGACCCATGGACGGCGCCACGGCCACCCAGCTCTGCGTGAAGTCGAAGAGATGGCTCTGAGCCAGCGTGCTCGGGGCCAGCTTGATGGTCTTCACCACCATGCAGCCCTTCATGCCGTGGCAGTCGTGGCTGCCCTGGGCCTCGGCGACCTGGACGACCGCAGCACGGCCAGAGTGCAGACATACCTCCACACTCAGTCCTGCACTCATCGCCACAATCAGCAAGGAGAGCACCAATGCCGGAAATATGCCTAACAATCTCTTCATGGACGCAAAGGTAATAAGAACTATGCTAACAACTTTCAATGAACCACTTAATAAATGCAAAATGCCATAAAATCGTAAAACACAACCGGAATATCGTAAAAAGACGGCTCTGCGCTGCACAATCTCAGAGTCATGAAAGAATAGACTCCGGAATGGGAGGAGTAATAAAAACAATCTACAAAGATGAAGGCTTCTCGCAAAGACGCAAAGGACGCAAAAGACGCATTGGCAAAGGCAGGCCTCACATGTGTATCCTTATGCAAAATTAGACTTCTCCCCCGACATAAGCAACCTAACCCCCAGCCTTTATAGCTGAGAAATCGGACAAAAGGCTTGGCGGTTAGGGTAAAGTTGCGTATTTTTGCAAATGGTAATGGTCATTACCGTAATGGCGGTTACCATAATACACTTGAACATGAGGATTACCTGCCACACAGACCCCAAGACGCTTCACAGCACTGCCGTGCTCGCCGGGGTATACCTTATCGTCTCATTGCTCTTCAACCTGCTCTTCTGCCCCTGCACCTCCCCGTTATGGAACAGGCTTATAGGCGACCAGGCCATGTTCAGCATCATCGGTGAGAACTGGGCCAACGGCCTGCTGCCCTATGTCTGCACATGGGACAGCAAGGGGCCGCTCATCTTCTTCTTTAATATGGTGGGCCACAAGATAGCCTCCGGCGAGACAGGTATCTTCTTCCTGCAAGTGCTCAACATGGCGGGTGTATTGCTCATCAGTCATCTATACATGCGTCGGTGGTGTCGTCTGGGCCATGAGCTGCTGTTCCAACTGCTGTTCATGATGAACTATGTCATCATTTGCTCGTATGGCGGCAACCAGGTGGGTGACAGCACGCAGCTGTTGGGCACCTGGGCTGTAATGTGCGCCTATGACTGGTCGAGGGGCCTGGAACTGCGGCGCTATGCCCATCCGTGGCAAAACGCGGTGGTCTATGGCATGTTCACGGCCGGCTGTCTGCTCTCGCGGCTCACCAACAGCCTGGTCATACTCACGATAGCGGGTATCGCGGCCGTCATCCTGATTTGGCATAGACTGTGGCGCAACCTGATGGCCAACATCCTCGGGTTCGCCGTAGGCTTTGCCATCGTGTTCCTGCCCTTTGCTGCCTATTTTGTATGGCATGGCGCCTTCGGGGAGATGTGGTATGCCACCTTCACCTACAACCTCGACTATGCCGCAAAATCTACGACGGCGCAATGGCCCGGGATAAGCTTGGCCATTCACCGCGTCGCCTTTGCCATGTGCCTGCTCCTGCCGCTTGTCGTCGGGGTCGTGTCATGGATGGACAAAGAGAGAAGAGCGGTGGCCCTCGTCTGGTCATTGGCAGTATTAACTGCCTTAGCTTGGATTGTCAACAGCTATTGCTTCTCACATTATTTTCTTAGCTTCATGCCTGTATTATTGATAGCTTTCACTGAATTAGCAGCGCATATACATACTCTTAGGATGGCAAAATGGATTCTTGGATTGTCGGCGGCATTCATCACGAGCTGGTCGCTTTATGAGGCATACATCCTTCCCAAGTTGTTCGGTAAAAATGTTATTGTAGAAAAGAGTGTGGCGCTCACTCACGACATTCCTCTGTCTGACCCTATGATAGCATACAATATCGATGCCACATATTACCGCTATTCTCACCGCCTGCCCTGCTATCGCTTCTTCTGCTTCCAAGACTGGGCTATCCAAAACAGCTCCTCGCTGAGACCGAAGGTGAGGGAATGTTTCAAGTCGGGGAAAGCCAAATGGGTGCTCGTGGCGCAATATAACACGAGCGAAATTAAAGGACTTCTTGACAAAGACTACACCGTCTATCGCCGTGACGTGGCTTCCGACCTGCTACTCTTCAAGCGAAAGGCAAAATAGAATTTTATCCAAGAAAAAAGGCCTAAAATCGTTGCACGGCTCCTCAAGATAACCTAACTTTGCAGAAAACTATAAGATATATGAGAAAAGACTTTTATAACATTTACAACGTTCGAATGACAGTCCTCGCCATCCTGTTGACAATCTTTAGTCTGGGCGCCGCTGCAAAAGACAGCGCTGTGGAGCGCGGCATGAACAAGAAGGAGGTCAAGGCCATCCTCGGCAAACCCAAGGCCATGAGCTTCGACCAGTATGGAGAGACATGGACCTACTATAAGGAGCCAATCTTAGACGATTGCAACAAGTTGATAACAGTCCACTTCGACGAGAATGGCAAGGTAGTGACCTACCACGAGCAACTGTTCGATGCTACACCCAGCAGCACGCCGCCCGCCGGCACGATGCAGCCGATTGTAGATCCGGGCTATTCCTTACCACTTCTCCCTTCCTACAGCCTGAACGAGCAAGCTTTCTCCTTCCTCTTAGGCAAGGTGCGGTCGGCAAGCTTCGACGATGACAAATACACGCTGTTGGAGGTGGCAAGCTTAGGATGCTTCTACACCTGCGACCAGTGCGCCCGCATAATGGAGCTGTTCAGTTTCAGCGACGACAAGCTCCACGTCCTGAAAATCATGGCTCCGCGCATCGTCGACGCACAAAACGCCTACGTCATCTACAAAACCTTCACCTTCGACTCCGACAAGGAGAAGGCCACAGAAATCATGGCGGGGAAATAAGATAAATTATAAATAGAAATCAGCATGGTAAGGTATACTTTTGAGGTGGTAGCAGATGTGGGCAAAGGTGGTCATGTCCACGGAGAAATAGGGGTAATGCTATCGTCAGCTGAGGTGAATACCATCATTGACTATATGAAAGAGAATGGGGATTTTATCGATTATGATGACCTAAAACAAAGAAACCCAGAACTTTATGATAAAATCGAAGATGCTGCATGGAAAGAACTTCCTAACATGCTCTCATCCTTTTATTTTACCATGGACAGCTTGGAATGCTATTGGTGTGAGTTCCCCGCAGAGCTCAGAGACATTGCCGAGACTGAACTGGGACACCCTTTATATCGGCCTAAACCAACAAGGACTATAGAAGAGGATGCTCTTGAGGACAAAGAAAAAGAGGAATTTGAACAATGGATTAGAAATAATACCGATGAGGTATTAGATTTCATGGAGAGTGAATATCAAGACAGAAGAGATAAATATCTTGCGGAGAATCTTGATGAAAATAATTCTCTCAATGACAAGCCAATAGAGGACGATACACAAACCGAATACCCATTCCCTGTCGAAATCTACGACGTAGCTTTGGAAATGGAAGACTATGAGGACAAGTTGGTCGACATCACGTATACATCTTACTCACGCTTCTCTGACAACGAGCATGAAAGGCATTACATCGGGCAGATAGGACATTGCGGCGAATGGACACTGGAATTGGCTTACCCCATAGACCCTACTACAAGAGAATGTAATAGTGTTTCCAACTATTGCTATGTACACGACATCAAAATTGCGCCCGTTAACGATTCCGACGTAGTCGACTGGCTGCGCGAAGCCCACAGGGTTTGCGAAGATGCCCGCCAGCTCATCAAGGACACTTGGGTAGTGGAGCATAGTAAGGCCACGCAAGACGAACGAGAGGAGGTCTTCCGCTATATCGATGCCGATTACGACCTGAACAACGCCAAGATAGATGCAGTCATCCCCTATAAGGGGTGCAAGGAGCATTTCTTGAGACTTTAGGGATAGTAAGACAGATTTACGAAAAAACATGGTATATTATTTCTTGATTCAAACCTTTCTTTGTAAATTTGCACTTGCATGACGCTTTTTGCCGATTGCATGATTTTCGTGGGTGAATAGATTTCGTATCTAATTCTAAGAAGTTCTAAATCCAAATATCCGACCAGATCTTGCACAGCGAACTTCAAGGGACGAGGATGCGCCGATATAGGCGTACCCTCTTCCTTCTGTTTCGTTGTGCGGGCCTCTTTGGTCGGATAGCCTGGATTTAGGAGCAGAAGTGAAGGGCGGTACGCTTTCTTTTTGTCCAAAACTAAAGACGATCAGATGGACAAATACAGACTTATTGACAAGATTAAGCATCTCGACGGCCTTACCGATGATGAGAAGTCTGCCTTACTCGGCCTGCTGAGCTCGCACAAGAAGTATGGACTCGTGTGGGAGGACAAGCCAGAGGCTGTGGAAGAAAAGTTGAAGGAGGATCTTCCTGTACTGACAGAAGTCAAGGATAAGGCTATCGTCAAAGATACTGACTCCGACCATTACCCTAATCATATTTTGATTGAGGGCGACAACTTGCATGCACTGACGGTATTGAGCTACACGCATAGCAACAGCATTGATGTCATCTATATCGATCCACCATACAATACGGGACATAAGGATTTTATCTATAACGATCAGTTTGTAGATGCCGAGGATAGCTATAAGCATTCGAAGTGGCTATCATTCATGCATCATAGATTGAAGTATTGACAAGCGAGGAGAAAAGTCTGAAAGATAATCTGATAAGAATGCTTTCAGAACAGTATGACATCAGTGTAGATAACGGAAAATTAGGCATCTGGCTCAGTGGCGAGAAGACCATTGACGACAAGGAAATATCAAGGAATGACGACCTGACACAAGTGCTACTCTTCAAACAAGCCATCGCCTTGGGATGGGATTGCCCACGTGCGGCTGTACTACTCATTTTCCGCACCTTGAAGGAAGAAACATTCACAGTGCAGACTCTTGGGCGAATATTGCGAATGCCCGAACAACATTTCTATCCTACAGATTTCTTGAATTATGGCCATGTCTATACCGACCTTAGCAAGGACAAGATAACCATTGCCATTGAGGACACCAGCTACATCAGTAAAAATTCGCTTCAAAGCTTAAGACGAGAGAAACTGACAAACGTATCCCTGCCGAGCTTTCACCAAGAGCGGCGAGGCGAAGACCAGAACAGGTTGGGCCCCGACTTCAAACGAGTGATGCTTGACGAGATTGCTACCTTCATGGGAATGAAAGTGGATCACACTCTCTTCACTATTGAGCAGATAGAGAACTGGACACCAGAAGAGGTTAAGAAATATAGAGACCCACTGTCTCTCCTTGGCACCACTGTAGAGTTTAACCGTAAGCGAATGGTGGAGCGCGGCATTAAAATGGATGTTAAAGCCATCAATGTGCCCATACCAAAAAATCTGATGATTCAGAACGATGAAGGCGAGATAGACATCAACAAGAAAGACTTTGCTCAGTTTGCCAGAACTCAAGGCGAAATACAGCGAGTGTATTATGCATTCTGCCATACTCAGGTGGTGCGAGCTAACTTTGAGCCGAAGAAAAGCACGGAGAAACTCGCAGGAGTAATCAACGAGTTGTTTGAAGAGTTGTTTGGCATGCTTGAAGTGGATGTTCCAAAGATTATTCTATCTAACGACCGCAACCTTCACAATGTAAGGAAATTTGCCGCGCTCATACAGCGTACGCTCTCACGCTATGCCAAAATGCGTGAGGATCGGTTGAAGAAAAAGCGCGATCGTTCATTCAAGAAGTCTATATGGGAAGTACCTGCCATAAGGTTATACAACAATGCTAATAATGAGGTATGGACAGATGTTCATAATCATGCCACAATGCCGTTTATAGGTTTGAAAAATCCATCAATGCCTGAGCGACACTTCACTGATTTTCTTGAAGAGAACGCTGATTTTATAGACTGGTGGTACAAGAATGGTGATGAGGGCATGACCAACTTCGCAATTCCTTACACCAACATACATGGGGAGAAAGCACTGTTCTATTTAGACTACATCATCCGTATGAAGAATGGAAAGGTGCTGCTTTTCGATACGAAAAGTGAGGACAGCGACCCTAATGGCGCTAAAAAGAATAACGCCCTGAAAGACTACATAAAAGATTTCAATGACAAGAACGACGGAATACAACTTGATGGCGGTATCATCATAGAGGACAAGGCTACTCCCGGGCTGTGGCGATACAGTGCAATCAAAATATATAACACACATGATACAACCCAATGGAAAGGCTTCTTTCCCGACCAATATAAATAAAGACTACCACATAAATAGAACGATTGTTTCGTCTAGCATGAAGATGTTGGAAGAGAAAATATCTCTTATAGACGCGTATCGTCGGTGCACCGGATAAGCTCTAACCGCACCATCCTATTTTTGGGGGCTTCTTGGCGCTGACACAAAGAAAAACTTTAAAACAGACTGCATGGTATTGCTACGAATAAGGAACTAAGGGATTGAAAGTTAGAGATAAGACGTTGGGGATTAGAAACTTCAACGCGTTAGCCTGTTTTAATGGTTTTCCTTGCCGTGATGCAAGCCTGAGGAACGAGGGCAATGGGCGCAGCCCTTGCATCACAGCAAGGGTTTTATTTGTTTTTGTAAAAGTATCGGGCAATTGGAGAAATCGGACAAAAGGCTTGGCGGTTATGCTAAAGTTGCGTATTTTTGCAAATGGTAATGGTCATTACCGTAATGGCGGTTACCATAAACAGAACAGCGTATGAAGTTTTACGACCGAGAGGAAGAGATAGCGCTATTGAAGCGTATTGTGAAGCAGAGCCGTGAGCAATCACGCATGACGGTTCTCGTGGGGCGTCGCCGAATTGGTAAGACAGAACTTGCCAAACGGTGCGGCGACGCCGTCATGCTCTATTTCTTTGTTGCCAGGAAGGCTGAGAGCCTGCTCTGTGATGACTTCACCCGGGAGGCGGAAGAGAAGCTGGGCATTGCTATCGGACACTTCACATCAGTGGCCGCGCTCTTCGGCTTTCTGCTCCAACAGTCGGCACAAAAGCCGTTTACCATCATTATTGATGAGTTTCAGGATTTCTACAGAGTCAACCCTGCCATCTTCAGTGAGATTCAGAACCAATGGGACCGATACAAAGACCAGGGGCATCTGAACCTGATTGTCAGCGGCAGCATCTTTACGATGATGAAACATATCTTCGAAGATGCCAAGGAGCCGCTCTTCTCTCGCGCACAGAAGAAGATTACTGTCATGCCGTTCAAGACCTCTGTACTGAAAACGATTCTAAAGGACTATAACCCGCATTTCACCCCCGACGACTTGCTCACGCTTTATGCCATCACAGGCGGTGTGGCATGGTATGTCACGCTGCTCATGGATGACGGCTACTGCAACCGCGAGGCTATGCTCAGCGCGCTGACCAGCCGCGACTCGCTGTTCATCAACGAGGGGCACAACATTCTCATTGAGGAGTTTGGAAAGGAGTACACTACCTACTTCTCCATACTGAGCTGTATCGCCGACGGCCTCTACAGCCGCAGTGAGATAGAAGCCCGGCTGAACATGGTCAACCTTGGCAGCTATCTGAAGCGGCTGGAAAGCGATTTCCAACTCATCAAGCGGCATGTGCCCATCTTTGAAGCCGCCAACTCCAAGAAGACGCGCTATGAGCTGAACGACAACTTCCTCATCCTATGGTTCCGTTTCTTCTATAAATACCAGGCCATGGTAGAGAATGATGCGCTGGGACAGCTCGCCCGCATTGTGGCACGCGACTTCGACCAATTCTCTGGATTGTGTCTGGAACGCTACTTCCGGCAGCAGCTGCGGGAGTCGGGGCGATATACGCGTATCGGAGGCTACTGGAACAGAAAGGGGGAGAATGAAATCGACATCGTGGCTGTCAACGAGATAGACCAGAGGGCTGACATCTTTGAGGTCAAACGCCATAAGGAGCGTTATAACGAGCAACTGCTGCAAGCCAAGGTAGAGGACATGCTGAAGAATTGCAAGCCCCTGCACGGCATGGAGATCCATCTCGGCTGTCTCTCCCTCGAAGATATGTAGCTGCCAGCGCAGCCCCTTCCGCGGCATTCGCCTGCAATATCCACGTTATATGCCGTGCATCATCATCTAACTGAGCGGACGCTCAGAATGGGCACTGACCCTGAAGGGGTCACACCATGAATAACCCCGGGTCGTCGAGGTGTCGGGAGGGCGACGCGCAGCGAGGCCTCACGACACCGAGCGACCCGGGGTGGCAGAGCGAGGAGAGTGGAAAGACCTCGGAGAGGTCTCACGTGGAAAGCAGAAAAATTTATTGTCCACGAAGGACACGAAAGACACGAAAATCTGCTGTCCACGAAGGACACGAAAGGTCGGCTTCGCCGATGACGCATTCCAATTGCATTCGATGATAGGCATATCGACCTTTGATGGCGTTAGAACTAAGATCTGCATGCCATCAGCATTCTATCGTCGTGGAATCGGCGAAGCCGACTTTCGTGTCCTTGGTGACTTGTTGTTTTCGTGCTCTTCGTGTTCTTCGTGGATTATTAATTCGTGGAAAGTAATTCGTGGATAAGTAAAACCTGCTGTCCACGTGAGACCTCTCCGAGGTCTTTCCACGCTGTCATCCTGCTACCCCAGGTCGCTCACGGCCGTGGTGGCTTGCTTCGCTGCGCCACCGCGCCCGCTCGACGACCCGGGGTTATTCATGGTGTGACCCCTCCGGGGTCAGTGCCCTTCCACTGTTTTCCAAAATGAAAATCAGCGGCTCAGAGAAACCTCTAAGTCGCTGACTATTAGTGTGGACCAGCTAGGGCTTGAACCTAGGACCTCCAGATTATGAGTCTGTTGCTCTAACCAACTGAGCTACAAGTCCAAGACATGAAGTGCGGTAAAAAGATGCAGCACACCATGAATTTGACTGCAAAGGTAGCGGTTTTAGGCGACACCACCAAATTTTTAAGTATGAAAATACTATAAAACTTTCAGATTCCTGCTACCGTGCGTTTTGCACACTTATGCGTAACCTGCTATCATGCTTACCTTCCGGCGTGGAAGCTCTGCCGCCCTGTCTTATACATCACTGCATCGGCTCCAGGGTGACAATCTCATCGGGGACGCTGCCTGCCTTAACCTCCAACACAGATTTATCGAGCTGCCGAATACCGTCTATGTCTTTTGCTACCTGGGCAATTGTTTCCTGCACCTCATACCCCCTGTCACCCTTGCGGAAATGCATCAGAATCTTCAGACACGGATGCTTGAGGTGGCTGATTACGTCAGCCGCTTCCTTGGAGTCGATGGTGAAATATCCCGCACAAGGCAGCAGCACAATGTCGGCCTTCTTCAACTCGGCATACTCGGCTTCCGTCGGCAGACGGCCCAAGTCACCGAGATGGGCGATCACCATATCGGGGAAATGGAGGAATGTGATGTCGGAGAGTCCGCGGTGCGCACCATTGTGGTGGTCGTGCGGCACCGTCAGTTTGGTGACGCTGAACGACGGCTTCTTACCCGTCTCAGCCACGAGATGGGCAGCATGATGGTCAGCGTGGTCGTGAGAACAACTGACGATATCCGCTTTCAAGCCGCGAGGCAGGCGCAGGCCCGGGACGCTGCCGTCTTCATAAGGATCAAAAACAATGGAAGAACCCAAAGCCTCAACCTTGAAGCAGCTGTGGCCATAGTAAGTGATTGTAACCTTTGTCATAGTCTTTGGTTTTATGTCATTACTCTTGCAAAAATAGTGTTTTCTAATGAAACAGACACCACACCGGCGAGTTTTTTATAAAACAAACAGAAAATTCTATATAAAGTTAAATAATATTTGATTCAAACGCAATTGCTCTTATTTTAGGTAACTTTGCATACATATTATTTATAATGCGCAGAATGCGCTTTTCTATACAAAGACATAATGACAACAGAAGTAAAAGGCCTCAGTGCAGCTGAAGTACTCGAAAGCCGTCAGCGGCATGGCGAGAACATTCTCACCCCACCGAAGAAGACGTCCGTATGGAAGCTTTACCTCGACAAATACCGTGATCCTATAATAGAGATACTGCTCGTTGCCGCAGTCATCTCCCTGGTCCTGGCTTTCATCAACAATGACTTCATGGAGACCATCGGTATTTTTTTAGCTATCTTCTTAGCCACCACGGTAGGTTTCTATTTTGAGCGCGATGCCGCCAAGAAGTTTGACGTGCTCACAGCTATGAATGAAGACCAGCCCGTGAAGGTGCGCCGAGACGGGAAGGTAACGGAGGTGCCGCGCCGCGAAGTTGTCGTAGGAGACGTCATCATCGTCGAAGTCGGTGATGAGATACCAGCCGATGCAAAGCTCATCAAATCCGTCAACCTGCAGGTCGACGAGTCGGCACTGACAGGAGAGCCCCTTGCCACGAAAAGCCTCTCTCCGGCTCCCACCTCAGGGAAGACAAAGGATGGCGCCGCCTACCCCGAGAACATCATTCTCCGCTCCACCATGGTGATGAACGGCCACGGCGAGGCTGTGGTGACCGCCATCGGTGACGAGACCGAGATAGGCAAGGTGGCCAGGAAGTCGACAGAGGTCACTCACACCAAGACACCGCTTAACATACAGTTGGGCAAGTTGGCCAGCCTCATCTCCAAAGTCGGCTCCGTCGTTGCCGTTGCCGCCTTCGTCATCTTCCTTGTCCACGACATTCTGACCAACGACATCTGGCATACCAACAACTACTTTGGCATGGCTCAGATCATACTGAACTACTTTATGATGGCCGTGACGCTCATTGTGATGGCCGTTCCGGAGGGTCTGCCGATGGCTGTCAACCTGGCCCTGGCACTGAACATGCGCAGGATGCTGAAGAGCAACAACCTCGTGCGTAAGCTGCAAGCCTCGGAGACCATGGGTGCCGTGACCGTCATCTGCACCGACAAGACCGGTACGCTGACACAAAACAAGATGAAGGTCAACGACATCAAGATGGCGGAAAATGTTGACGTCAGCGCACAAAATATGCTCCATATCGCCATGGCCGTGAACTCCACAGCAGAACTGGACGGTGACAAGGTGGTAGGCAACCCTACGGAGGGTGCTCTGCTGCTTTGGCTCAGAGACCATGACACCGACTATAATACATTAAGAGACTCCTATCATATTGTCAGCCAGGAGCCTTTCTCCACAGAGAAGAAATATATGGCCACAACCATCAGCCAGGACGGTAAAGCCGTGACCTTCATCAAAGGAGCTCCGGAGATAGTGATGGCCATGTGCAACATCAGCGATGCAGAGCGGCAGGAGATGGAGGCTACCCTCTTGGCCTACCAGCAGAAAGCCATGCGCACGCTGGCCTTCGCTTATGTCGAGGGCAGCCGACTCCCCAAGGACGCCGGTGAGGGCAGCGCCATGCACCTGCAAGCGGTCTGCGCCATCAGCGACCCTGTGCGCGACGATGTGCCTAAAGCCGTCAGCGAATGCCGTAGCGCTGGCATCAAAGTGAAGATCGTCACCGGCGACACCTCCGCCACAGCCATGGAGATAGCGCGCCAGATAGGCTGTCTGCCTGAAGGCGAGGCTCAGGAAGAGTGGTGCATCACGGGTCCGGAATGGGCAGCTCTCTCTGACGACGAGGCTTACAAGAGATGCGAGGAGATAAGGGTGATGTCAAGAGCCCGGCCGACCGACAAGCAGCGACTCGTCAACATGCTGCAGAAGCATGGTGAGGTCGTGGCTGTCACCGGCGACGGCACCAATGACGCCCCGGCCCTCAACTACGCCCACGTAGGACTCTCACTCGGCTCCGGTACGTCGGTAGCCAAACAGGCTTCCGACATCACGCTCCTCGACGACTCCTTCCACTCCATCGTCTCAGCCGTGATGTGGGGCCGCTCACTCTACAAGAACATCCAGCGATTCCTCTTCTTCCAGCTCGTCGTCAACCTCACGGCCCTGCTGCTCGTCTTAGGCGGTTCGGTGATAGGCACCGAGATGCCACTGACGGTGACTCAGATACTGTGGGTGAACCTCATCATGGATACCTTTGCCGCACTAGCCCTGGCCTCTCTCCCACCCTCACGCGAGGTGATGAAAGACAAACCGAGAAAGCAGACTGACTTTATCATCAGCAAGCCCATGGCACGCGGCATCATCTTCTGTGGGTTGGTGTTCTTCGCCATCATGTTTGTCTTCCTGCTCTGGTGCGAGAGGTATGGCGCCGGCAGCGTGATAGACGTGCACGAGTTGACCATCTTCTTCACCACTTTTGTGATGTTGCAGTTCTGGAACCTCTTCAATGCCAAGTGCCTGAGCAGCGACCACAGCGCCTTCCGCCACTTCTGGAGAGACAAGGGGCTGGTCCTCGTCCTGGCCTTCATCCTCTTCGGGCAATGGCTGATAGTGACCTTCGGTGGCAGAATGTTCCGCACCGTACCCATGAGCCTCAAGGAGTGGGGCATCATCATTGCCGGAACGGGCGTGCTCGTGCTCGGCAGTGGTGAACTCTACAGAGTGGCCAAGAGAGTCATCAAAAGCCACCGCGTGAAAAAACAGATATAATAATAAGACGTGATAGAAGATAAAGACAGGCAACCGTGTGTTGCCACCATAGGCTTCTTCGACGGTGTCCACCGCGGGCATCAGTTTCTCATTGACGAAGTCAAGACCGAGGCCGCCAAGGCCGGTCTACAGTCCCTCGTCATCACCTTTGACCGCCATCCCCGTCAGGTGTTGCAACAGAGCTACCAGCCGCAGCTGCTGACGACGCTCGACGAGAAGCTGCGCCTGCTGTCGCTGACTGGCATCGACGATATTTATGTGCTGCATTTCACCCAAGACATGGCCGCTCTCACGGCAAAAGAGTTTATGTCGCAGATTCTCCACGACAAGCTCAACGTCCGGAAGCTCGTCATCGGCTATGACAACCGATTTGGGCACAACCGCGCTGAAGGCTTCGACGACTACGTACAGTATGGGCGCGACCTCGGCATCGAAGTCATCCAGGCCCATCCCTTCGAAATCAGCGGTGTCAAGGTCAGCTCCTCCGTTGTCCGCGCTTTCCTCAACGGCGGTGAGGTGGAAATGGCCAAACGATGCCTCGGGCGCCCTTTCATGATCTCGGGCACTGTGGTGAGAGGCTTCCAGGAAGGTCGCAAGATGGGATTCCCTACGGCCAACCTCCAGACTGCCGAAGGACTCCTCATCCCTGCCGACGGCGTCTATGCCGTGAAGGTGAAAGTCTGTGATACAGGCAAATGGCTGCCTGCCATGACCAATATCGGCACCCGACCTACCTTCCACGGCACGGCACGAACATTGGAGACCCATATCTTCGACTTCGACAGGGACATCTATGGCGCACCGATGACGGTGGGCTTCATCAGGCGCATCAGAGGCGAGCGGATGTTCGACGGTGAGCACGCCCTCGCCGAACAACTCAGGAAAGATGAACAAGAAATAAGAAAGATTCTCAAGCAATGAACAAAAATCTCAAAGCGGCCCTGGACATTCTGCAGTTCGTCGTCGTATTCTTTTTGATACAATATGTTATCACCGTTCTGACCGGTATCATCGGCATGCTGGCTTCAGGAAGTTCCTGGAAGGCAGCTGGCGAAGCCTTCATCCATGGCAACTTCAATCTGACAAGCAACATGCTTGTCATCGCCACAGTGCTGTCGAGCGTCTTCACAGCCTGCCTGTTTGCCAAACTGAGATGGACGCCCGTATCGCGCCATTGGCTGAGGGAGAAGCCTGTGGGTGTCCTCTTCTGGGCCGCCTTAGCAGCCCTCGGCTCTATCCTTCCATCCGAATGGCTCGTGGAGCAGATGCAGCATACCATGCCCGAAGCACAAGAAAAACTCTTTGAGCAGATCATGGCTCAGCCAATAGGATATATCTCCATAGGCATCGTCGCACCGTTGGCTGAGGAGATGGTCTTCCGTGGCGCCATCCTCAGGAAGTTGCTCGGACGCTTCGGCGAGAAATGGCATTGGGTGGCAATCCTTATCTCTGCCGTCATCTTCGGCGCTGTCCACGGCAATATTCCCCAGTTCGTGCATGCTGCCCTGATAGGACTGCTCTTAGGATGGATGTACTACCGCACGGGCTCTATTCTCCCCGGCGTACTCCTGCACTGGGTCAACAACACCGTGGCTTACGTCATGTTCAACGCCATGCCACAGATGGCTGACGGCAAACTCATCGATATCTTCCACGGCAGTACGAAGATGGTAGCGCTGAGCATCATCTTCTCCCTCTTCATCCTCATACCGAGCATCCTACAACTCAATGCACGGATGAAAAAGTAAGCAAATACAGAAAAACTACCAAAAAGATAAGAAAGCGGGCTCCTGAGTCCGCTTTTTTCATGTTTCTTTACACGACGAATCATTTTTTTTCCTACATTTGCAGACGAATACCATCAAAACCGCAACTAAAACTCTCTGCTTATGCCCCATAACAGCATTTGGACCCGTATCAAGGCCAAGTGGCGTGACTTTCTCAACGCCATAAGCTATAAACAGAAAGTCGCGCTGACAACGCTCAGCGGCATAGCGGTGGGACTGGTCATCCTCTTTATGTATCTGCTGCGCATGCATACATATATTATAGGTGACGATCCCGCTGCATGTATCAATTGCCATATCATGTCACCTTACTATGCCACGTGGAGCCATTCTTCCCATGGTCGTGATGTGACTTGTAACGACTGTCATGTGCCCAACGACAATATCGCCGCACACTATGCCTTCAAAGGTATTGACGGCATGAAGCATGTTGCTTATTTCGTCACCCACAGCGAGCATCAGGCCATCCAGGCCGAGAGCATGTCCGACGAGGTCATCATGGACAACTGCATCCGCTGCCATAAGCAACTCAACCAGGAGTTTGTCAAGACCGGACGCATAGACTATATGGAAGCTAAGCGCGGCGAGGGCAAGGCCTGCTGGGACTGCCATAGAAATGTGCCACACATGGGCAAGAACTCGCTGTCGTCGACACCCAATGCCGAGTTTGTCGAGCCCATACCGCCCTCTCCTGTTCCCGGATGGCTGCAACGGGCACTCGGACACGACCCCGGACCCTATGCTGAATAATCTCTTCCAACAATTCATGAAAAAACCATAAAAACATACCGCTATGGCAAAACAACTAAAGAAATGGCAAGGCTGGCTGCTCTTCGGAGGAGCTATGGTGGTGGTTTTCTTCCTTGGACTGCTGTGCTCTTCTCTCCTGGAGCGTCGCGCCGAGGTGGCAAGCGTCTTCAACAACCGCCGTACCCCGATGACCGATTCCATCGTTGCCCAGAACGAGAAGTTCGCCGAAGACTTCCCACGCGAATACCAGACGTGGGCGATGACCGAAGACACCACCTTTGAAAGCAAGTACAACGGCTCGGCCGCACGCGATGTTCTGGAAAAGAATCCTGCCTTTGTCATCAACTGGGCTGGATACGCCTTCTCACGGGAGTATAACACACCGCGAGGACACCGCCATTGTATAGAGGATCTGATTAACATCCTGCGCACGGGATCGCCTGGTGTCGACGGCCAGAAGGACCTCCAGCCAGGCACCTGCTGGACCTGTAAAGGCCCCGATGTCCCCCGACTGATGCGCGAGAAAGGCACCAATGCCTTCTATGCTGCCAAATGGAGCGACTGGGGATCAGAGATGATGAACAGCGTGGGCTGCTCCGACTGTCACGACGCCCGCACCATGGACCTCCGCCCCGCACGCCCCGCGCTCTATGAGGCTTGGGCCAGACAGGGGAAAGACGTGAGAAAGGCTAGCCACCAGGAGATGCGTTCACTGGTCTGTGCACAGTGCCACACGGAATATTACTTTGAGAAAGAGAACGGGCAATACCTCAAGTTCCCACAAGACAAGGGTATGACCTGCGAGGCTGCCGAGGAATACTACGACAGCATCGGCTTCTACGACTACATCCATCCACTCTCCAAGGCGAAGATTCTCAAGGCTCAGCATCCTGGCTATGAGCTGTCATTGCAGGGCATACACGCTCAGCGAGGCGTGTCGTGTGCCGACTGCCACATGCCGTATATCTCTGAGGGCGGTGTGAAATACACCGACCACCATATCATGAGCCCGCTGGCCCACATAGACCGCACCTGCCAGACTTGTCACCGGCAGGATGCCGAGACCCTGCGCAAGAATGTCTATGAACGCCAGGAGAAGGTCTACAACTTCGCACGACTCGTCGATGTACAGCTTGCTGACGCCCATCTCATGGCCCAGTTTGCATGGAAGCATGGAGCTAAAGACAGCGAGATGGCCAAAGCCCTCAGCGACATCCGTAAGAGCCAGTGGCGTTGGGACTATGCCATCGCCTCACACGGAGCTTCCTTCCATGCCCCACAAGAGTGCATGCGGCTCTTAGCCGATGCCATGATGTACGCCAAAGACGCACAGCTGGAGTGCCAGAAGGTCGTGGGGCTGCACGGCTGGAAGGGCAGCATCCCACTGCCTGACATCTCTACCCGCGAGAAAGCCGCAAAATACATAGGTCTCGATATGGCTACCCTGCGCAAGCAGAAGAAACAGTTTGTGGATACCATCGTACCCAAATGGATAGAGACAGCCAAGAAGAACAAGCGCTTCATCACAAAGCCGCTTTAACAGACTACCGCTGATGCTGGCAACAACCTCTGCCGGCATCAGCGCTAAAGACAGAAAACACACATCACAATGTGGAACAAACCTTACTCCTTTAAGGAAGGAATCTTGATAGTCGTGGGACTCATGGTCACAGGAGCTATGCTCCAGATGGCTATGGGACCGCTTGATTGGAACCTTTTCATGTGGCCAGCCAATATCATTGTGCTGGCTATCTTTGTACTTATCCTCATCATCCTCCACCTCCTGCGTGGCCGTTGTTATTTCTTCCGCTTCATGACGACAGGTCGCGCGGCTGTTCCTGCCATAGCCGGCGCCGTGGTCATGACCCTCATCATGGGGCTGACGCGCCAGGTGGGTGAGAAATCGGCACCACTCGACCCATTGGCCTTCACCAAGATGTTGGAGAGCTGGCCGTTCATCCTTGTCTATGTCTGGCTGACAGCCATTGTGGGCGAGGAAGCCATCATGCAGGCCACCCATCTGTCTCGTCGCAACATCTTCACCCTATTGAGCCATATAGGATTGTTCATCGTTCTGGCCTGTGGCTCGCTTGGCAGCGCCGACATGCAGCGGCTAAAGATGTACTGTGAGCAGGGAAAGCCGGAATGGCGGGGCCTCGATGCCTGGAACAATGTCCATGAACTGCCCATAGCCCTGGAACTGGAGAAGTTCTCCATTGACGAATATCCACCCAAGCTGATGATTATAGACAACAGTGGGAAACCCATACCTTACGACAAGCCGGAGGTGATGGAAGTGGACAAAGATGGGGCCACCGGACGGCTGTTGGGCTGGGATATAAAGATAGAGCGGAAAATAGACAACGCCATGCCTGCTCCTCTGACAAAGATGATAGGCAGCATGCCTGAAGAGATGGCAAGCAGGATAAGGATGGACTCCTTAGGCCAGGCTATCAACCGGAGCGGATATGTCGCCACGTCACTGCCCGGCTCGGAATGTGCGCTCTATATCAAAGCGAAAAGAGCTGACTGTAACGCGAAAGCAAGTCGGGGATGGGTCACATGCGGCAGCTATCAGTTCAAATACCAAGCTCTCGCACTCGACGCCACCCACCAGTTGGTCATGGCTTCCCGTGAGCCTCAACGCTATGCCTCTCAGGTGACAGCCTATACCAAGGACGGCAAGGTCTTGAAAGCCGAGATAGAAGTCAACAAGCCGCTGACTCTCAAGGGATGGAAAATCAACCAGCTCAGCTATAACGAGCAGATGGGGAAATGGAGTACGCTGAGCGTTTTCGAACTTGTCAGCGACCCATGGCTGCCCGTGGTCTATATTGGTATCTTATTCCTTGCCATCGGAGCTTTAGGAATGTTCTTCACTGCCTCGGGAGCATCTAAGAAAGATACGAATGCCTAACATCGCAATACTATGATTTGGAACTACTTTATATATTTTGCCCTCACGGCACTGCTCTTTTGGATAGCCGGCGCCTACCTTGCCTGGAAAGACAAGCGCAACCTCGCCACAGTGACGACGAGCGTAGGTCTTATCATTTTTCTTGGATATATCATCATGCTTTGGCAGGCCCTCGAACGCCCACCCATGCGCACAATGGGTGAGACGAGACTGTGGTATAGCTTCTTCCTGCCTTTAGCCGGCCTCATCGTCTTTCTGCGCTGGCGCTACAAGTGGATACTGACTTTCTCCACCATCCTCGCCACCGTCTTTGTCTGCATCAACCTCTTCAAGCCGGAGATTCACAGCAAATCGCTGATGCCTGCCTTGCAGAGTCCGTGGTTCGCACCCCACGTCATCGTCTACATGCTCGCCTATGCCATGCTTGGCGCTGCCTTCGTCTTAGCGCTCTACCTGTTTATAAAGAAAGGCAAGGATACTGCTACATGGGGAAAGGAGATGGTCATCGCCGACGACCTCGTGGCTGTCAGCTACGCCTTCCTGACCCTTGGCATGCTGATGGGCGCCTTATGGGCAAAAGAGGCTTGGGGACACTACTGGAGTTGGGACCCTAAGGAGACATGGGCGGCCATCACCTGGTTCAGCTATCTTGTCTATATACATTTCCGGAAGACGGAGCCCAACAAGCCCAAGATAGCACTGTGTATGGTGGTGGTCACCTTCTGCCTGCTACAGATGTGCTGGTGGGGCGTCAACTACCTGCCTGCAGCACAAGGGACAAGCGTGCATACCTATTCGATGCAGTAATATTTCAGGTGGTAGGTGGTAGGTGATAGGTGGTAGGTGGTAATAGCTTGATGTAAAGAGGGTATAAAGACAAAGGAACTGCCAAACTCACGATTGAGCGGCAGTTCCTTCTACGTTAGTATGTTATGAAAAATTTGAGAGAATCGAAACTTCACAGCTTCGTTGTTGTTTTACTAAACATGATTTTATAGAGAAAGCATAGAAATATTCATTTTAACATTGTCTAGTTGGCTTGGGTTTCGGGCATCATCATGCTCTGCTGCATGGTGTCAATAGCCGCGCTGTCACCGTAAGCCACACTGGTACCCTTGTCAAGCTCCGGCTTGTAATAGCCGTCGTAGTTGCTGATAGGGTTTTGTTTCTCAGCGAAAGGCACTTGCAGCGCATTTCCCAAAGTCAGGACGATAGCGATGGCTGCCGCTGCTTTGAAAAGCGGCTTGAGTCTCTGGGTGATAGGAATAACCTTAACTTTTACCGTCTTGGCATTCTCTGTCATATCGAGAATCTTCTCATCGAAATCATCACCCAGCACATCCTTCACCGGCTCCTCTGCCTCATAGCAGAAAAGAGGGCGATAGACCTGCAACTCAGCCGGAACATCGTTCTGGCTGAAGAACGCACGCAGGATATCCTCCTCCTCAAGAGAAGTCTCACCGCGCCAATAGCGGTCCAAGAGCTGACTGATGTATTTATAGTCCATTTTTAAACGTATCTGTTTGAATGACGACTCAGCCACAGATTTGTTACATCACAGACTGGAGTTTTAACATTAGATAACAAACAAAGTCTACTTAGTAAAGTTTCCTACTTGAACTTTAACGTCGGCAAACGACGGCAATTAGATACAAGCGACTCATTGATTATCGATTAACAAACGTTTGCAGACTTAGATAGAAACTATCTATGGATAGAATCTATCCTATCTGAGCTATCAGGGAAATCAAAACAGGCCTGGATAAAATACATGACTTTTTGGAACAAGTGTAGTTAGGGGGAAATGTCCTCATATGACTAACTTAAAACAGATTTTATGGCAAAAACAATAAATTTTAAAAATTTTGGCCAAATAATTTGGAACTTATTACTATTTTCTCTATCTTTGCCATATCTATCGCTGTCAGCGGATGTTAGCCGTTCGCTCAGGGAGAAAAAACTTTTAAAAACATATAATTATGAAAATAAGTTTCCTCCTCTCAGTCATAGCGTTATCATTCAGTTTTTGTCCTTTGGCAAAAGCTCAGAGTCCCGGCGGAGTCGCCTCGCCGGAGGTATGGTTTCGGACAGAGCCGGCGACAAGTAATCTCCAGGGTTATTATTTATGGAAAGACTTTTCCGGTGACTCCGTGCGGAATTTGCTCTATGACAGCCGTGGTGCTGCCTTCGGCACGGAGTTCAGACAGCAGCGCGACAATATTACAACCTTCAACTTCCATCCGGCCCTTGACCTTTCCGAGCGCACCGTTCCCAAGGAGGCCCTGCTGAGATACTCCAATCTCTCCCAGGCTACCGTCATCGGCATCTTCGATTGATTAGACATGCATTTTAAGTCTCATTATAATAAGCTTCTTTATTTTTTAATTTCACTTCTGCTGTTTTGCTGGAGTGATTCAGGCGTTGCATGTGGGTTATCTAGTGTCTTGAGTGGCGGTAAGATCATGAATACTAATGAGGTTGGTACACTTAATGCCGACTACGACCTCACCTACACCTATCAGGACTCAACGGGACACAAGTTCCAGCTGGCGAATGTTCAGGACGTGAACTACCGCACAGAGGGAACACCGACGGATAGCACGAACATCAACAACGGACACAAGTACGAATATGACCTTAACGGCAACCTCGTCTACATCGACACAAGTCGTGTGAAGCGTGACGGCAAGGAGGAGAAGGCGACCGAGCAGAAGTTCAAGTGGGACGAAGAAAATCGCCTGTTGGCAGCTGATGAGAATGGCTTTGTGAGTAACTACTGGTACGATGCCGATGGTGAACGCACGGTGAAGACCAGCGGCGAGGGTGAGCAGATTTATGTGAACTCCGAGTTTGCAGGAGGCAGGACGAACACAGCCAAGTTCTCGCTCTATGTCAGTCCGTATCTCGTGGCCACCCAAGGCGGACGCTACACTAAGCATATCTACATAGGTAGCCAGCGTATTGTCAGCAAGCTGGGTGACTTCGCTTCCTACGGCTCAGATCCTCGCCGTATCGCGTATGCGGGCAGTGAGACTGATGCTGTCAGCGTGGATTACAAGGGCAAGTACGCCAGCCAGCAGCAGGTTGTCAAGGACAACTATGCCACGTTTAATATTCCTTACAATGGTGAGGATAACAATGACTACGTGGATGGCGAAGGTTTCTGCTGCAACGACGGCTCAATGGAGGCTGCACAGGCTAAGGCGATGGCTACAAATGCGGCTGGTGCCAAGGCTAACAACTTCCACGATGCGGACACTTACGAGAAAATGCAGTTCTACTACCATCCCGACCACTTGGGTAGCAGTAGTTACATCACCAACCTTGATGGAGAGGTAGTGCAGCATATCGAGTATATACCGTTTGGCGAAGTGTTCATCGAAGAAAGAAACAACACTTGGAATACCCCTTATCTCTTCAATGCAAAGGAATTCGATGAGGAGACGGGATTGTATTACTATGGGGCGAGATACTATGAACCGAGGCTGAGTTTGTGGATGAGTACGGACCCACTATCGGAAAAATATCCTAATATTAGTGGATATGTTTATTGTTCAGAAAATCCAATCCGTTTTGCTGATTTTGATGGTCGTTGGTTTTGGGAAAAGAATGGAAATTTGCATGCAGAAAAGAATGATAATACGAAGACTATGGCGGAGTTCCTAGGCACAAGTCAAAAAAATGCTTTAGAAATTTTACATAGAAATAAGATAAGAACGGGGAAAAAAGGACGGATTAAAGTCGGCAATCTATCCAAACTTTCATTAGACAAGAATTCTTTATATGTAATGTATGCAGATAAAAGCGGTATTGTTCTTGAAGATAATATAGGAGTAGCTTTAGCTACAAGCTCATATTCAGGCAGTAAGGCTGGCGCTGGTCCACATCAAAACACACTTGCTGTCATGCATTATTATTTTGGAAAAGGAGAATCTGCTGATGTTGGTGATTATGCAACAGCTCTTTTGATGAGTACTAAGAGATTTAGAGAAAATCTAAATGCTGCAACAACTCAGAAAAAAGGAAATGATAAAATAACATTTTCAGTAGATATGACAACAGAAGTTTTTCATATCGGCAGAACTCCTGTTACATACAGGGTGTTCTCTGGTAACCGGACAAGCCATGTAGAATTCTATCTGTATCAATATAAAAATGGGAAAATGGATTCATTCAGTGACCCATTGGATATAGGAAGAGAAATAGGAGGCACTCCTTATGATTATAAACTTAGAACGGTTACATACTTTTTTAGGCCAGTAAGATGAGAAGATCAGCTTATTTTATAGGTATAACTATTTTGGTATCATGCCTAATATTAAGGCATGATTACCATAACTATTTTCATGGAAATAGCTTTATTAACTACAAAAAACTGCCAATGAATCTGAGTCCGTTTTATTTTAAAAGCTATGTTAAGAAAAATGGGGAAACTTATGATATAAGGTACTTTTGTTTTACATATAATGAGTATGGGGAGTTTATCGGATATGGTTCAGAAATACCATCTAATTCAAATAACTCAAAGTTCGTAATTAAAAATATTCTTAGCTACTACTTTAATACGAAGGATATTTTAATTCAATGCATTGACACAGATGGAAACAAACATTGGATTAAACCTATTCATGCTAAAAGTCAGTTAAATTTTACTGAAGTGACAAGGATAGAGAATTTTAAACTGCAAAATTATAAGCATGTAATAATATCTCATTGAGAATGCATATAAATGCCATTGATAAAAGTATCAGACGAAGTTTCGCACTTTTTCTACTCCTATTGTTTGTATGGAGTGGCAAAGGAAGGTCTTGTCTATACTCCTACTATGTCCGGGGCAATGTGCTTGGTGCTTCCGTGGAGGACGCCGAAGGCAACAAGTACACCGAAACTCATAATGAATATGACGGCTACTATCTCACTGCCAACGGCGACCAGTACACCTTCACCAAGCAGGCTGTGCTGTGCAGCGACCGTGCTTCTGCATTCGTGCCGCTACGCTATACGGCAATCAGGCAGTACGAGGGACAGTCAAGCGGCATCACCACCTCCGAGGCATGGAACGAGTATTACCTCACGGGCTATCACGGTGAGCTGAAGTCCTACAAGTTCAGCGACAAGGGTAAGTTGGGCGCTGACGGTTCGGGCAGGTTCGACTATCAGACCGCCATCCAGTACACCTCCAATGAGGGCAAACATATTTATGGTTTGCCAACCGACGTTACCGTTACAGGCGTCAACGCCAAGGTCTATCACCATGTCACGGCCACCTATGATGTGAACTATGCCGACCATATCACGCAGATACGGCAGCAGCTCGGCAGCGGCGAGGCCGTGTCCGACTACACCTACGATGCCTATGGCAATATCACCCGGACCACACTTCCAGCCAACGCCAAGGGTCAGCGTATGTGGTACAGCTACCGCTACGAGCCTGTGATGAACATGTACGTGGAGCGTGTGGACGATGCTTTCGGCTACCGCAGCGAGGCTGACAACTTCGACTATCGTTACGGCATGGCCTTGCAGCGCCGTGATCTTAACAACTTCTACTACGAGACCGACATCGACAACCTCGGCCGTGTGACGGCTGTGCGTGGTCCTAACGAGTTGGCTACGGGCGTGCCTTATATTATCGCATTCGACTATCAGCCTAAGGCTACCTTCGGCGAGACCGGCATCACGGCACCCGCCTACGCCGTAACGAAGCATTATGACATCCAGCATCCGAATGACGACATGGAGACGGTCACCTTCGTGGACGGCTTCGGTCGACCCGTGCAGGTGAAAAAGGACGGTGTCGTCACCACGGCCGCCAAGGGCAGCTCACCCAAGGACGAGACCGTGATGATTGTCAGCGGACGCAACGTCTATGATGCCTTCGGTCGTGTGGCAAAGACCTACTACCCGACAACGGAAGCCATTGGCAGCAAGGCTACATTTAATACGGCCTTTGACAATGTGTCACCGACAGTAACTGTCTATGACGTACTCGACCGTGCCATGAAGGTAACACTGCCCGACGGCAGTGAGACAAAGACAGAATACACCACCGATGCTAACAGCAATACGCTCAAGACAACGGTAACGGATGCATTAGGCCATCAGCAGGCTACCTACACCGACGGCAGCGGCAAGACGGTAAAGACTGAGCAACTCAGCGGACCCGACGGAACGATCACCACATCCTTCGAGTATGACGGTATCGACCGCCTCGTGAAGGTGACCGACACCGAGGGCAACGTGACGACATCCGTATATGACATGGGAGACCGCCGCACGGAGGTCAACCACCCCGCCAGCGGCATCACCACATTCACCTACGACGATCTCGGCAACGTACTCACCAAGCAGACCGCCAACCTCAGAAAGGAAGGCAAGGCCATCAGTTATGAGTATGACTACGGACGTCTGACGGCCATCAACTATCCCGACCATCCGGAGAACAATGTGAAGTATTACTATGGTGGTCGTAACGCTTCTCAGAACCGTATCGGTCGCTTGATGCTCCGTGAGGACGGCAGCGGTGCCATCGAGTACTTCTACGGCAAGATGGGTGAGGTCGTCAAGACCCGGCGCACGATGATTGTACCTAACCAGGCCATTGCCACTTATGTGACGCAGTGGACCTATGACAGCCACAACCGTCTATTGGAGATGATTTATCCCGACGAGGAGAAGGTGACCTATAGTTACAATCTCGGCGGTCAGCTCGACCATGTGCGCGGCTACAAGTCTTATGGCTACGACTATGTCAACAAGATTGGCTACGACAAGTTCGAGCAGCGCACGTACTTGAAGTACTGCAACGGTGCTGAGACCTTCTACACCTACGACCCACAGCATCGCAGACTGCAGAACCTTACGGTGAATGCCAAGGCAGGCACCATCATGGACAATGTCTATACCTACGACGCGGTGAGCAACGTGCTCAGCGTGAAGAACGGCGCTCCGCTTCCACAAAGTGGCAAGGCTGGCGGGCAGATGAGCCACCAATACACCTACGATGCTTTGTACCGCTTGGTAAGTGCCATGGGTACCTACACAGGGGCTGACAGCAAGACGGCAAGCTACACACTTGCCATGGGCTACGACAATATGCACCGCATCACGTCGAAGTCGCAGCACCTGACCCAGCAGAACGTACAATTCAACGGCACGCTTAATGCAGGCTACGACCTCACCTATACCTATCAGGACTCAACGGGACACAAGTTCCAGTTGGCAAATGTCCGGGACGTGAACTATCGCACGGAGGGAACACCGACGGATAGCACGAACATCAACAACGGACACAAGTACGAATATGACCTCAACGGTAACCTCGTCTACATCAATACCAGTCGCGTGAAGCGTGACGGCAAGGAGGATGAGAAGGCGACCGAACAGAAGTTCAAGTGGGACGAAGAAAATCGCCTGTTGGCAGCTGATGAGAACGGCTTTGTGAGCAACTACTGGTACGATGCCGACGGTGAGCGCACGGTGAAAACCAGTGGCGAGGGTGAGCAGATATATGTAAACTCCGAGTTTGCCGGAGGCAGGACGAATACTGCTAAGTTCTCACTCTACGTGAGTCCATATCTTGTATCCAACCAAGGCGGACGCTACACCAAGCATATCTACATTGGCAGTCAGCGTATCGTCAGTAAACTCGGTGACTTTGCTTCCTATGGCTCCGACCCACGTCGGATACCATATGCGGGTAGTGAGGCTGATGCTGTCAGCGTGGATTACAAGGGCAAGTACGCCAGCCAGCAGCAGGTGATCAAGGACAACTATACCACGTTTAATGTTCCTTACAATGGTGAGGACAACAACGACTACGTGGATGGCGAAGGCTTCTGCTGCAACGACGGTACCTTGGAGGCTGCACAGGCTAAGGCGATGGCTGCAAATGTAGCCGGAGCCAAGGCTATCAGTGGCAACTTCAAGGAGAACGACGACTACGAGAAGATGCAGTTCTACTACCACCCTGACCACTTGGGCAGCAGTAGCTACATCACCAACCTCGATGGCGAAGTAGCACAGCATATCGAGTATGTGCCGTTTGGCGAAGTGTTCATCGAGGAACGCAACAATATCTGGAATACGCCTTATCTCTTCAATGCCAAGGAACTGGATGAGGAGACGGGATTGTATTACTATGGGGCGAGATACTATGATTCTAGAGTAAGTTTATGGATAAGTACAGACCCATTAGAAGATGATTATCCAATGTTTACAAGCTACTGCTTTGTAAACAATAATCCTTTAATTTTTATTGATCCAAAAGGTATGGATTCTTATTATACTATGGATGGGGTATATTTAGGTGATGACAAGAAGAAAACTCAATATGTTTTTGCTGTAAGAAATGAAGATTATCGATTTGACAAAAAAAGTGGATATAATCTCATTTACCGAAAGACGCAATTGAGAAACAATAAGAATGAAGCCATTACCAAAGATGAATTTAATAATTTAGCAGGCACTTTGTTTGCTGAAAGTACTCCAGGAAAGAATAACTCTTGGAAAGAAGCTGCTGCTATTTATTCTGTATTGGAGAATAGAGGTAATGCAGATAATAAGACAACATTAGAAATTGCATCAGGTGGTGGCATCTATGGCTATAATGAACGGGATAAAATTTTTAATGCCAAAGCTCCTAAAGACCATGTAAAAAATGCTTATAAAGGATTGATACGTGGAATTTTAGATGAATACGATTATTCTAATGGCGGCTATTACTGGCATGGAAGCGATTTTCATATGAAAGATAGACCTGCTTACAAAAGTTTTTATAAAACAGGATTTAAATTCTCGAGTCCATCTCATGATATTTGGAAGATGGGAAATTATAAGACAAATTCAAAGTGGGCATACAAGTATGAATCAACAGCAGCGTATGGCAATACTACATTCATGCATCTAAGTACATTATGGCAAAAGGAAAATCATAGTAATCATTGGGATGGAACATACAAAAGGAAATAAAATACTTTTAATTATTTATGTTTTAATTAGCCTTATGGGGATTTCTTGTTCCCATAAGGCTAAGTATTCCGAGGCTAAAAATAATAGCGCCAAATACTTAAACATAGATTTCGAAGCGCTAAGAGATTATTCAAACGGAAATAAAACAATTCTAATTGAAGACAAAACAAAGAAAAAAATTGAGGAGTTAAAAAATAATCAAAAAATATGTAGCTGGTTAAGCCATATGGAATATCCACCACACATATTTATATGTAATAATGAGTTTATATTCATTAGAGCAGTCTCTATAGCACCAACGGGATTGGATGCCAATTTTTTCCATTGGCTTATTGTTAGGCAATTCGACAAATCGATTGTTGCCAATATAGTAAGTCTATCAAGCAATGTAAAAAACTGCTTTAGTGTAAATGAAAAAAAACATTTTGTAGTTTTTTCATATGGAGATGATTATTTTTTCGAAGAAGATGAAGATAAAATTCCTATAGAAGAACGAGATTATATACTAAGAGATTCGTTAATACTTTGTAAAAAGAATGTCTTCTATATTAAGAATAAGTAGTGAGTCCACTTTAAAAAGTCCCTTAAGTTGGTTCAAAACCAGACAATATAAGATTAGCATATAATCCTTCCTGTTAATTTGGCCATCTGAGATAATTTTCGTATATTTGTATCATCAAAGAAGAGCAATACAGATGTTTAGAAAGAGCACTATAAACAAGCAGTTGGACATGTTTTCCTCGCCGGTCCAGATGATGGGCAAGCGTGAGAGCAACCAATACGATGATGCCAATGCCTGGCACAATAAGTTCTATCGTGAGGTGACAAGCAAAGTGGACGAGGACATATTCAAGTCCCTTTTCTCTGAAGGTAAGGCAAACGGCAAGGACGGTCGTCCAAACGCCCCGATCCGTATCATCTTCGCTATGCGTGTTCTAAAGGAGGGTTGCGGTTGCAGCGATGAGAGCCTTTATGAGCAATGTCGTTACAATCTTCTGTTCCGTGCTGCGCTTGGCTTGTTCAATCTTAGTGACAGCTGCCCTTCCATTGATACGTATTATGGCTTCTACCGCTCTCTTTGCAAGTACAACGAGGAGCACGGCGTTGACCTTTTCAAGGAGTGCTTCCAAAAGATAACCAAAGCTCAGACCAAGGAATATCGTATTTCCGGCAAGAGTGTTCGCATGGACAGCAAACTCATATCAAGCAATATCACATGGTATCCCCGCTACGAGATAATTCAGAAGACTTTTGCTGGGGCAGTAACACGCAGTGAACTTGAGAAGATAGATGACCAGATGATACGCCAACAAGCTATAGAGTTCTTTGACGAGGATGCTACAAAGACCATCTACCGCACGGACAGTGAGACAATGGGACACCGCCTCCTCAATCTCGGCCTCGTCATCGACTACGTACTCGGTCATTGTGGCAAAGACGAAAAGGTCTTGCTGCGCCGCGTGTTCCACGAGCAGTATGAGAAGTCTGACGATGGTACAGTGTCCGTCAGAGACAAGAAACTGGTCAGTGCCAAGAGTGTACAGAACCCCAATGGCCCCGATGCGCAATACCGTGACAAGAATGGCAAGAAGGTGAAAGGCTTCAGCACGAACATCACCGAGACTTGTGACAATCCCGGTAAACCAAACCTTATTACTGACGTAACCGTCGAAGGTGCAGGCACTGCTGATAACTCATACGTCGAGGAAGCATTGAAGGAATCGGAAAAGGTTACTGGCGACAAGGTCGAAGTGTTGCATTCTGATGGTGCTTATCAAAGCGAAGCTAACCGCCAGCTTGCTGCCGATCCGGAAAAAGGCTTCAAGTTCATCGCCAATGGTATACAAGGCAAATCGTCACGCTACGAGCTGAATCTTACGGATGATCACAATCTCGAAGTGACGGACAAACACACTGGAGAGGTGATTCAACCTACTCCCGTAGGGGAGGAAAAGTGGAAGATAAAAATCACCAACGACGAAGGCAAGACATCATGGAGATACTTCGGTACGGAACAGATAGAAAAATCCAAGGTTCGCAAAGAGGTCGAGTCTATTCCCTTCGAGGAAAGGAAAAAACGAAACAACGTTGAAGCGACAATCTTCCAATACTGCTTCCACACGAGGAACAACAAAACGAGATATCGGGGCAAAATCAAGCACACGCTACAGGCTGTAGCCCGTTGCGTATGGATTAACATGCGCCGACTATTTCTGTTTGACGCAAGAATTGCCGTTCAAATGGCATAAATCAAGTTAAAGGGCGAGATATGCCTCGTATGAGGCCTTAAAACGGGTCGTAGGGCCATAATATTTCCCATGTACGGATTAAAAATTGACATTTAACAGAGTAGAACTCCTTAGCCATAGCCGCTCGAAAATCGGTCGTGGTACAATCAGAAAAATCGATAATCTTACTTTTTAAAGTGGACTCATGAATAAATATCTGAAAATAATGCCAGAATATGGATGTAGCCCTCTATGGGTTAGTGATAATAATGGGACTTTTAAGAATATAGACATTAGGAAGGTAGATTCTTCTTTGGTTAAAAGAATAGAAATTTGGGACCAATTATATCAAAGTACTCTTAATCAGGAATATCCCCCTGAGTCAGGCTTCGTAAATACTACAGAAATGTATAATTTTGAAAAAGAGGGTATAAAAATATGGAAAGATTTATTGAACAGATATTTTAATATAGCTAAGATTGTTTATTGGAGCATAGTTTTTAATAGGTTGTTCTTTAATTTAAATGAGTTAAATATTGAGTTAGATAATTGGTTTAGCAAAGCAAAACTGTAACTGAAAATATATTTTTCTCCATGTGAGGGAATAATTTGTCACCTATACAAGGATAACAGGCAATATCCATATAAGGGTGTTTCCCCATTACCCTTATATGGATATTTGAATATATTGGAGCAAATATACACCTCATATCGGAATGGAATGTATACCCACTATCGGGTTTACTTGGAAAATTCATAGTAACTATTCAGCGATAGGTACGACGGAGCTATCCATAGCACCAAACAGTGCTCGGATTGCTTCAAATGGCATCTGCTTATGCTTTTTCGCAGTTTCTATGATGGAATGCAGGTCAAAGAATGCATCTGCACCTAAGTCCGACCTAAAGGTACCAGAGTTCTTCAATTTTATCTTCAACTTTCTTATGCCGCGTTCGCTTGCATTGTTGTCAGAAGGAATCAGAGGATCCTCCAAAAAGTTGAAGATGTAATCCCTGCATTTTATCAGACCGTTTTTGAGACGTTGAAACTGTTCCTTAAATCCTTCCAAATTCTTTTTGAGCAGAGCGTCAAGCCTTTCGAGCCACGATTCTTTTTCGATACACTCGTTAGGCCTTGTATTTCTTTCGTGGATTGCCTCCTTCAAAAGTTTTTCAACTTCTCCGGACCATTGCTGTGTTGTGTCGAGCTCGTTCAGATATTGCAGCTCTCTAAGTATATGCGCAAGACAAACCTGATGGTTCAAGAAGTGCAAGGCAAAATAGGCACTATGGCGATCTGTTACTGCTATCATTCTCTCAAGGCTGTCACCAAAACGAATTTCCAACTCCTTTGAACTTCTTCCTCCTGCACGGAACAAGAGAGTAAAATACACAGTCTGTGCTATCCAAGCCCAGTCCAACCGTTTATTACAATAGCAGCCCGACTCGTCGAAGCCTACGACTTTTGACTGCATAATGAGCTCCTTAATTCTGTCAATAGCAGGCTTCGCTTTCGTCTTGGCTTCGTTTATCCAGTTAACCATGGAACCCTCGCTTATCGAAAGATTACACACTTCAAGTAAGAAGTCGACAATACGTCCATAAGGCAGGAACTGTACTACCGAAAGATAGACGAAGAGGCTTTTGACGGAAGCGTCATAGACAACGGCATTTGTCCCACGTTTCCTTGCAGCGTGAGATTGGATTCTTGCGCCGCACTTACTACAGATGGCAACATAATGCCTGATTTCTTTTACTATGGGCTTCATTTCAGGAAGTGATATCACCTGTGTAACATAATCCAAAACAAGCTCACTATCTTCGAGCGAGTTGCCACATTCGTTACAGTAATTAGGAATTATGTTCTCAACGGAATCTGGACTTTCGGTCTTCAAAAGTGTACTGCCTTTGTGACCAGCTTGTCCGCCAGGCTTGAGGCCGCTCGTTTTGCGTAGCGTCTTAGTGCGTCGGACGACTTCGTCCTTTATCTTCTCCTTGGAAGGCGGTGTGCTGCTGTTGTTTGAGTTCTTGTCTGGTGTTTCGTACTTTGCAAGACGCTTTCTTAGATCCTCTATTATCGTATTGCGTTTGCTGACCTCGGCGTTCAATTTGTTGATGTTACGGTTAAGATTGCATATAGTATCATGCTGTGAATCGATGGTTTTCTGCATCGACCCCAGCTTCTCATTCATGCTTTTCAGCACATCTGCTATGTCCGTAACTGTCTGTTTCACAGATACAAAGGTACGAAAAAAAATAGCTAAGATAAGCAAATAAAAATAGAACTATTTTCATACTTATTTTACTGATTGATAAGAATTTAAACAAGGCTCATAATTGAGATTACCATTAGAAAGTGAAATTGCGCGGGCATTCGCTGAATAGTTACTCTACTGAGGTAACTACTCAGCCATTAATATTTTCTACATTTTGTGGACCATCACAAGACCAGCCCCTACATGTGACTGACTTGACAAGAAGTAATGATCAGCTTGCGTAACTTAATACTTCAGCCATCTCATAATCTCCTTTATCGTAGGCTTCTTGCCATACATCAGAATACCCACGTGGTAAATCCTTCCGCCAAGCCATATCATGAGGAAGGCCGTGGCATAGAGCAGAACGACGCTGAGCACTTCCTGCCATAAAGGTACACCGAACGGAATGCGGACCATCATAACGATGGGCGAGGTAAGCGGGAAGAGAGAGGTCCAGAAAGCCAACGGGCCGTCCGTGTTCTCCACGCTGTACATGGCCGCATAGAGCCCGAAAAGCGTGATCAGCGTCACAGGAACAATGAACTGGTTGGCGTCCTCCTGTTCATTGATACTGGCACCCGTCGCCGCAAAGAAACTGGCATAAAGCAGGTAGCCGCCAATGAACATCACTAAGAACATGACACCGATCTCAATATAAGGCAGATTGGTAAGCGCCGTAAGAACGGTTTTCACCTCCGGTGAAATCACGGTGACCCCGAAGCCTGCGGAAGCAATCCCAAGGATGACAGCCAACATGACTGCCCACAAAGCAAGTTGCGACAAGCCTACGAGCATGACGCCAATGACCTTTCCCATCATCAGCTGAAAGGGCTTGACACTGCTCACCAACAGCTCCACGATGCGGTTGGTCTTCTCCTCGATGACACTCTGCATCACCATGGCACCATAGGAGACGACAAACATATAGATGAGGAAGGTAAAAATGAAGCCGACAGCGATAGCCACGTCGGTGTTAGAAGCCTGTTGCTCCCCTTCGTCGTTCCATTTGACAGTCTCTACAGGCACACTCTGCTGAACATCAACAATGATCTTGTCAAGCCCGGGGATCCCCGCCGAAGCAAGCTTCTGCTTTTGCACAGTCTCCTCAAAACGGGAATGAATGTAGTCGAGCAAGTTGGCCGGAACTTCCTTCCGGCTATATACCTTTACCGCTCCCTGGTTCTTTACCAAGTCACCCGAGACGGTTACTACCGCGTCATAAGGCGAGTCGTCGCTCTGCATGGCTTTTGTCAGCGCCGGCCGTGCCGTGAACTCGAAAGCGCGCGAGCCCTGTAAAGCTTTGACGTAGACCCCCGACGGGTCGATGACGGCGACATGCTGCTGCTTGTCATTCTCTACAGAGGAAAGCCAGAGAGGGATGCATATCAAAGCAGCCATCAAAAACGGCGTAGCAATAGTAAGGAGGATAAAACTTTTCTTCTGTACACGTTTCAGAAACTCGCGCTGGATAATGATCAGTATCTTCTTCATGACTTACTTTCTATTTGTTCTTCATTCCACTTTGTATCCTTGCCTATGACCTTGAGGAAGATGTCGTTCATCGAGGGCATCTGCTCAGCAAAGGAGTGAATCTCAACCTGCCCGCAGAGTTGCTTGACAAGCTCATTGCCCGTAACCCCTTCTTTTGCCTGAAGGAGATAGTGCTCCATGCCCAATCGTGTATCGTGAGCTACGACGGAGAACGAGGCCTGTTGCTTTTCTGCCAATGTCTGACGAGTATTCAATTCGTAAAGTCCTGTGCGAAACCTGTCCTTGATCTGGCGCATCTCTCCTTGCAAGACCACCTCCGAGTGGTTGATGAGCGCGATGTCGTCGCAGATTTCTTCGACGCTTGCCATGTTGTGGGTAGAAAAGATGATCGTATGACCTTGTTCCTTGAGTTGAAGGATTTCCTGCTTTAGCTGTTCGGCATTGACAGGGTCGAAGCCAGAGAACGGTTCGTCAAAGATGAGAAGGTCTGGGTTGTGGAGTACCGTGATGATGAACTGCACTTTCTGCGCCATACCTTTTGACAGCTCTTCGAGCTTGCGGTTCCACCAAGGCATGATACCGAACTTATCGAACCAGGCTCGTAGCCGTGTCACCGCTTCTTCCTTGCTCAGTCCTTTCAACCTTGCGAGATAGACGGCTTGCTCCCCTACTTTCATCTTACGATACAGTCCGCGCTCTTCCGGCAGATACCCAATCCGCATCACGTCGTCAGGCTCCATAGGACGACCGTCGAAGATCACTTGGCCACTGTCCGGTGCCGTGATGCGGTTCAAGATACGAATCAGCGTTGTCTTACCTGCGCCGTTGGGACCTAACAAGCCAAAGACACGACCTTTGCGTACCGACAACGACACGTTGTTGAGCGCCACATGGTTTTCAAACCGTTTGGTGACTTTGTTTACATCCAAGAAAATATCCATAAGAAGAAATTTGCAATAATGTTACAAAGTTATATAATAAATGACAAATTACTTCCGAAATACAACCTTTTTAGGATATTTTGGGTAATCCGCATTTCGCCAATACGATCTTATCACACCTAACGAAGGCATGGACGCGCCAAAGTTTCTGCTTTACCCACACGCACACGACGTTACTCTGCGGAGCGCTGTGTCATGTCTTATACGGATTTAGCTTGTCACTTCTTCGACACAAATGGAAATAAAAAGA